>ERZ773031.16-NODE-16-length-99382-cov-6.692178_pt1 | contig 99382 bp, 76 predicted proteins | sample MGYA00511666_ERZ773031 | MGnify/ENA primary metagenome ERZ773031 (study PRJEB29015, sample SAMEA2738135) | human oral metagenome | biome: human oral; feature: human-associated habitat; material: saliva | place: China | collected 2250 ...
GCTTGTGGTGCAGGGGTGGGCTTTGGTGGTTTGATTTATCAGCATGTTCAAACGGCTATATGCGGATATTTTGAGAGACCAACCCTAAGGGGTTGCACATTGCGGCGGATTATGGCAGGGTTGGCGCTTCGCTTCAATGCCTGCCCTGCCAAAAGACCAAGCCTAAGGGCTTGTTGGGGATGTTTTGCGCGTTTACATTCGAGTTTATAATTGCTTTGGATCAATAACACGTATACGTGTCAGAATTTCCGCGTGAATTTGTATCGTTTCCGCATAGTTTCGTCCATCAATAACCCCATCGGGGTTAGTCTTTTGGTAGGGCAGTGTTGACGTGCAACGTCAACGCTGTCTCGGAGCATAGTAAAATTGTCAACCCCTTAGGGTTGGTCTTTCAAAACAAGCGAATATCCGTCGGCGGAAAGCGTTATCGGCCAAGCCTAAGAGCTTGTGTTGCCACGGGGAGCCTTGTCAGATGAAGTTAGAAATTGCCTTGCGATCATTGACCTGAATGCAGGTAATTTTTTTGGCCTAAAATCATATAAACCTATCGCAATTTTGGTTGTTCATAACAGATCGTATCACGATTTATTACAATTCTTCGATAAAAAGTTTAGGTGTTCGTGCTGCGAATCTTCTGTTAAAGGAATTTTTAATGTGCGGTGAGGGGTTAAAGTCATTTTAATTTCTTTTTTTTGCAGGTAAAATTCCTTGTTTTACGGAGGGAACTATCGAGTTGCCTCTCTTTGTCGGCTTGAACATATGTAGCAGTATGTGGTAAGTCGGCTGCTATAAATTGAAGAACTTACATGAAACAAAAGAAACGATTCGTGGCTTTCGCTTGGGGTCTATGCGCCCTGGCGGCTGCTTATGCACAGAGCAATGAGTTTGACCTAAGTAGTCAGCGCTTGGAGGTGCAGTGGGTCAATCCGGCTCCGGGAGAGAAGATGGATCATCACGGACTTGTGGTCAATCCCACGCCGCGTTATATGAAGCTGACGAATGAGGGAACGATCGATATTAGTGGCGGCGTAAAGGTGGAGTCGCCACTACCGACGCTTAAAGGGGCTTGGGACTATCGGCGCGATATTGACTTTCTCGTTCATACGCCCAAGGGCTTCCCGCTGCGGCTGCAGTTTGCAAAGATACCGGTGATTGTAGAGAAAGGCTATGAGGAGGTTAGTTCGGTTGCAGAGGGTGCCTATTCGTTGAGCATTACGAAGAAGGGTATCAGCATTATGGCTGAGGACGATTTAGGACTCTTCTATGGCATCCAGACTTTGCGACAATTGATGGAGAATCCGGCTGTGGAGGGTGGAAAGAAGCTGCCTTGCCTCAATATTATTGACGCGCCGACCTTTCCTTATCGTGGTGTCGTGGAGGGCTTTTATGGGCCACCTTGGTCGCACGCTGTGCGTTTGTCGCTGATTGATTGGTATGGTAAGTATAAACTTAACACCTATATCTATGGCCCTAAAGATGATCCTTATCATAGTGCTCCGAATTGGCGACTGCCTTATCCCGTGAAGGAGCAGCAGCAGATTAAGGAACTGGTCGAGGCCTGCCAAAAGAATCGGGTAGACTTCGTTTGGGCTGTGCATCCGGGAAAGGATATTAAATGGAACGAAGAAGATTATCAGAACCTCGTGCATAAGTTCGAGCTTATGTATGCTGACGGTGTGCGCTCGTTTGCCATCTTCTTTGATGATATTGAAGGCGAGGGCACTAATCCGAACCGACAAGTAGAACTGCTGAATCGTCTGACCAAGGAGTTTGTGAAAGCGAAAGGTGACGTGTCGCCACTTATTGTTTGCCCTACGGACTATTCCAAGTTGTGGGCAAAGGCCGGCGAAGATGGACCTTTGAGTATCTATGGGCGCACACTCGATCCCTCTATTCGCGTGTTTTGGACGGGCGATGTGGTTTGCAGTGACGTGACAAAGGAGACGCTCGATTGGGTCGATAGTCGGATCAAGCGCCCGGCTTTCTTCTGGTGGAACTATGCGGTAACCGACTATGCCCGCCATATTATCTTGCAAGGGCCGGTTTATGGCTTGGACAATTCGCTTAGGAACAATGATATGTGCGGACTTGTGAGCAATCCGATGGAGCACGGCGCGGCTTCAAAGCTGTCGCTTTATAGTGTTGCCGATTATACTTGGAATCCGAAGGACTACAATCCGATTGATAGTTGGGAGCGTGGCTTGGAGGTGATGATGCCGCGGGCTAAGGAGGCTTATCGCACCTTTGCCATCCATTCAGCCGATACGGAGACGGGTTATCGGCGCGATGAGTCGTGGGAGACGGTCATTTTCCGATTATCCGACTACACGCGCGGGAAACGTGACGATCTGTATCAAGAATTTGAGCGTGTGGCGAAAGCGCCGGCTGAGATCGAGGCCGGTTGCACAGACCCACAACTGCTGAAGGAGTTGAGGCCGTGGCTCATAGAGTGTGGCAAACTCGGCGAGCGAGGTAAGAAGGCTATCGAACTTATGGATCTCTATCGCGCAGGACATACGCAGAATTTCTGGCAAGATTATCTGAAGAATTGTATGCGTCCGGAGGATAAGAAAGCCTACGAGGCGCACAAGTTGGGCACGATGAAGTTGCAACCCTTCTATGACTTTGCGATGGAGGATCTGGCTGATGTCTTCTACGAACAGCTTTCGGGGCAAAAAGCCTTCAGGCTGCGCGGCATAGGAACATATAAAAGTATCAAGACGATGCAAAGCCGATTGATGTTTGATGCGGATAGCGTGACGCACTACACTTCAGGCGTGTCTCAGAAAGACGGCGACTGGATGGGCGTAGCGCTTCCTGAACTGACGGCCGTGAGCGATGTACACATTTTGCAAGGTAGAAATTCTAAGGACGATTGCGACTTCTACGACCACGCGACTTTGGAATATTCTGTTGATGGCTATGCTTGGCAGCCGCTACTGGCTGATTTGAAGAATTGCTATGATATTCTGTGGCAGGGCGAGCCGGTTATGGCGCGTTATATCCGTTTGCGCCGATTGGATTCTGCGCGCAAGAATTGGGCGGCCATACGCTCTTTCGTTGTGACGCCGGCCGATGGCGCTTCCGTAGTATTGAGTGATAGCAAGGCTACGGCTGAGAGGGTCGTTCGGGCCTTTGATCGCCAATTGAACACAGCCTATAAGAGTACGCACGTCGTTTTGTTTGAAGTGCCGCGTGCTACGAGTGCTTACACCTTCCTGCTTGATTTGCCCAAAGGTGGTTCTGTGCGCGTGTGTCAGTATGATAAGCGCAAACGCCTGAAGGCTGAGATGACTACTGATAAGTCGTTTTTCACCGTAGACGTAGCCAAGGGCGTGGATCATATCGAACTGGTCGGCAAGGCTGATGTCTATGAGATCATTCCAAAGCGTATGTAAGTGATAGGAAAGGCCTGCGCATTGCCTTCGTCTGCGGCTGCGCCGGCTGCTTCGCCTTGGGCTGTCTTGGTAGCAGATCGCGTAAAAACGAAAAAATAGGGCTGACACCATTCATAAGTGTCAGCCCTTTATTATATCCTTAAGACTTTTATTGGGTTGCCATAAAAGTCTTAGAAAAAGGCTACTATCAGATGTTTTGCCGGTAGCCTCTTATGGTAAGGTTACTTCACAATCTTCTGCGAAACCTTAGTGCCATCCGTGTAGAACGTTGTCTGTACGTAGATACCTCTTTCCGGACAACTTACGCTGCGGCCGGATAGATCGTAGAACTCAACACGCTCGATGCGCTTTGTCGTAGCGGGCTTGAGGCCTGTATCTGATACGATGTATTCCGTGATGCCTGAGCGGTAGCGCTGGTCGCCGTCGATGTAGACCGCTTCCATTCCGACTTTCTCCTTCGCCTCTTTGTAGAAATAAATTGCGCGCGAATTTTCGTCATACTTGTAGAAGTGATACTGATCAGCGTAAGCGTAAGGCACATCGGTCATCTCTTCAGTCAAACTCTTATACGTCTCGGGCTTGAACGTAAACAGTTCGCCATCGATGTAGAGATTGTAGTAGAGATGTGAGGGATCAAGATAGTTGAAGTCGGCAGAGTAGTAGCTCAAGGTGAACTGCAAACCGCCGGGGCCACCCCAAGGATTCGGATCGTAAGGCTGATAAGCCGTGAGTTTCGGCGGCATAGGCGCAGCCGGCTTCTTATCCCATTGATTGATGAGCGCATAGCGATAGACGTCGAAGATGTGCGTGCTGCGATCGTCCTCCAGACTCTTGTGAATCATTAAGATGCCCTTCGTGCTGAGCGCGTTTTTCTCTGCGTCGTAAGTGAAGACGAGCGGATCCGGACTGATGCACGCTTTCGCAAACTCTTCGCCCGATTCGCTCTTACCCTTGCCCATATAGCCGGAAGAAGCATAGACGTAGCAAGCCGTCGTAGTGTCGATACCAACATAGGAGGTAGAGGGGAAAGTGACGGTCGTGCCTTCCTTCTTTCCCTTTATCCACAAGCCTTTCACGTTAGCCGACAAGTCGCCAATATAAACATCATCGCCATCCATAGCGTATTTCACGGGATACAACTGCGATTTGCCCTCCATATCCATATAGAGAATCAGTCCGTCCCAAGTCTTCGCCGAAGCTGACGGCGCTTCCGTGTTGTTGTCCTTGCGAACGCCCTCGTAAGTACCCTCAGCATAGCTGGTCCAATTACCCGTTTCGCGGCACATACCGATCATTTCTTCTCGACCGAGCACCATCACGAGCGAGTCGTTGCGCCATACGTATTTCAGCACCTGATTGGCCTCGCCTTCGTTAGGAATATACGTTTGCTTACCGTTCTTCGTTCCCGGATGAATGCGATAGAGGTAACCATACTTGTAGTCGCCCGTAGAGAAGTCTTTCTCAGCATAGATTGCTTGTGGAAGTTGGAAACTGATCGTGTCTCCCTCTGCGCGTTTGCCTTTAATCCACGTCTTCGTGTAGAGCGAATTGAGCGGGTTTTCGAGGTACACAGTGCCGTCATCGCAAAAGACGATTCGATGCCAGTCGCCCGTGCTTTGATGGGGTACGCCATAGTAGTAGATCGACTCAAAGCCCGTCGTCGTACGGTAAAGGTTGATCGTTTCACCCGCAGCCGGCTTCGTGATGACCGTTGGAGCGTCCTGTGCTACCGCCATACCTGCAAAGAGGGCGGAGAACAGGAAAGTTGCGAAAAATTTCTTCATAAGTAAATAGCGGTTTTTAGTTATACAAATACAGCTTTTCGCTGCCTGTGGTTACAAAGTTTGCGGGTGAGCGCGTATGGATTATAGATTTGTTTAATTTTTGCACTTTCCCTCTTCAAGGCAAAGATACGAGGTCGAATCGATAATCGCAAAGAATACGTTAGAAAACTTTCGCTCTTTTTCTTTGGTCCGTAGCACCCCTTCCGTTAATGGAGATTTTCGGGCGCTTTTCCGACGCTGTCTTGACACTATGCGCCGCCCGTGATAACTGCAGACGGCCGCAAATCAAAGCGTCGGCAATGAGTCATCATAATCTCATTGCCGGCGCGTTATGTTAAACTGGCCTCGGGCCTCGTCGGTTTATTTTACCAATACCTTGAAGGTTGTGCCATCAGAGAGTTTCACGATGTTTACGCCCTTTTGCGGCTGACTGATGCGGCGGCCATCGATGGTGTAGCGCGCTACTTCTGTGAGCTTCTGCGAACTTTCAATATCGTGGATGCCTGCGATCGGCGTTACCTGCGACTTCGCTGCGTTCTCAATGCGGCCGTCGGGGGCGATAACCATTGCCACCACGTAGAGTTTGTTCGTCTGAACAGCAGAGAGTAGCTCCTCATCCGTTGGCATATCGATCGTGAAGGAGTGCTTCAAGGTCTTGCCGGCTTCGAGCGCGTCGATCTGCACTTGGTTCTTGCCGTTGTTGTCGTAAGAACTGCCGATCGCTACGTCATCGTAGTGCCACTCAAAGAGTTTCGTGCCCTGCGCCCCGCCCATGCAGAATTGCGCCATCTCTTCAGGCTGCGTCTCTCTGCGGCGTGCAGAGTAGTAGTTCATTTGGCGCCAGTTGTCTTTCGGGCAGAAAACCTCATCAGCTACCAAAACATAAGCCAACTTGAAATTGCCGCTAACGAGCGGGTTAATGTTGGCCGTAGCATAGACGTGCGTTTTTGCATCATCTATCGCGCCGGATACGCTCACTTCGATAGCCGAAGTGCGCTCCATTTCCTCTTGGAAGTCTTTCACAATGCCTTCACCGGAGCCATTGAAAGGGTCGATCTGATCGCCGCGATCAAGCATACATTTGGGCGCGCCCTCCCAAGCTAAGCGTTCATATTTCGAGATGAACATCGGGTCGCTTTGGTTGAAGCGGTGGATGCCGATACCGATAAAGCGGTCGCCGAAAGTATCGCGCAGCTTCATCATTCCGGCAATGCCGCGCGGGCAGTAGCCACAGCCTGTGCCTGTGTATTCTTCTACGACAACGTTGCGCACAATCTCTTTCTCCAGTACGACAAAAGCACCCTTAGACGTAGCGTGAGGAGAGCCGTTAGCTTCGCCGTTAACCTTCGTGATGGTTACTTCTACGGGATATTCGCCGCTCTGCATAGGTGCATTGACGGGAATATTTAATTGCAATTCCTGACCAAACAATGTGAGCGGCTGCGGCAGGTCTACCGTTTGCTCTTTCGATGGTTCGTGGTTACCCACTTTCATTGTAAAGGCTAAGCTGTTTACCTGCTTCGTGCCGGCCATCGTTGCCGTTACGGGCACGATGGTACGCTTGCCCGGCTTCATATATACCGGATCGAAGTCTTTTGCGTCAAGTGCGTTTTCAGGAATAGCGCCTTCGCTCAACACTTGAATAGCTGCGCGGCCGAAGCCTTTGTTGGCTGCGTCGGTCCAGTTAGGTATGCGGACAGCCGTACGCACCCAGAGCGAATTATCCATGTCAGTGCCGCTGCCGGTCGTCACGATGGGCGAAGCGTTGATCGGATCAGAGAGTGCTTCGATCTCGAAAGTAACGCCAACGAATACGCCTTCAGCCGGCACTTCAAAGGGTTGCGTAAGAGCGATGTCGTTTGCAATGCCCAGATGTTTTTGATCTTGATCACCGGCTTGCAGTTTAGTCAGATCGCAAGTGACAGACACGTTAGCCTGCTTTGTGTTGGCGGGCGGTTGTCCTGCTGCGTTAGGCTTTGCGAGCCATACGCGAACTTCGGAAACGTCCTTGAGCGAGCGGAGGAAGAAGCGGATAGCTTGAATCTTCTTGCCGGCCATAAAAGGGTCGTTGCCTTTGATGAAGATTGCTTGCTCTACCGTTTCGGCAACCTGCGTTCCGATAGCATCACGCTGCATGCCATCGGCGTAATAACCCCACCAAACTTGGTTGGTGCCGGGTTTGATTGTGCCTTTTGTTGTTGGTGTGAGAACCTTTACAAAAGGAGCGTCCACAGTTGGCTGTAACCATTGCGCTTGAATGCCGCAGAAGCAACTCAGCACAAGAGCCAGTGCGAGTAAAGTCCTTTTCATTTTTAGACAATTTAGATTAGAATCAGTTCGAATAACATATTTGCCTCGCAAAAATAGGGTGTAATTTTGATTCCGCAATACTTTTTTGACGTTAAAAGAGCATTGCGCCGAGCTTTTAACGTTTTAGGCCTTTATCGCCGCGGTCTGTTGTGGGCAATAATCGTCGCTGCCGCCGCCGCGCAGCAAAAGCGCGGCGGCGGTGTATAAAAAACGAGACGGCAACTTCGAGAAGCGTTGCGAGAGCGCTTACGAAATTGCCGCCATTCTTTGAATATTGAAAAGAGTGTCGTGCGAATTTTATTTGTTGTTCTCCGTTTCCGGCGCTTTGTCAATCAAGTCCATAAACTGATCCAACTTCGGCGTGATGATGATCTGCGTGCGGCGGTTGCGCTGCTTGCCCACTTCCGTTTCGTTCGTCGTTACGGGGTTATATTCTCCACGTCCGGCCGCCGTTAAGCGTGCGGGGTTGACGCCATAGTCGTTTTGCAGGGTCTGCACAACGCTCGAAGCGCGCAGACACGACAAGTCCCAGTTGTTGCGAATGTTTGTACGCGTAATGGGCACAGGGTCTGTGTTGCCTTCAACCAAGACATCGTAGTCGCGATAGTCTTTTATGATCTTTGCGATCTTGCTCAGCGTCTCTTTGGCGCGACTATTGATCTCGTAGCTGCCTGATTTGTAGAGCATATTATCGGCCAGCGAAATGTAGACTACGCCTTTGAGTACCTTAACATCGACTTCCCTTAACTCGTCGTTGCTGAGTGAGCGCGTCAAGTTGTTTGTGAGTACCATATTCAAAGAGTCCGACTTCGATTTGGCCTCTACCAACTGCTTAATAAACCTATTCGACGCATTAATTTCATCTACCAGTTTGGAGATATTGACGCTTCCCTGCGAGTTCTGCTGCAGCGATTTGTCGAGTGAGCCTTGTAGGCGTTGATAATCTTTCCTGAGATCGTCTACTCGGCGTTGCTCATCTGAGAGTCGGTTGCGTAGATTATTTGAATTTGCGTTGCATTCGGCCAATTGGATACGACCCTCCTCGTTGGCTTGGCGTAGCGCCGCATTCTCGTTTCGTAGTGTTTCCAGTTGTTTTTTGCTTGCACAGCCCGTTGTCAGGAGTGCTCCACAAAGGAGCAGTGCAAAAATAGATCCTTTGTTCATATCGTTATCATTGGTTTTTTATTGGTTCTTCTGAGGTATAACGTCTAAAGCAGGGCGAAAGTTACGCAAAAGGGCCGATTTTTCTGTGTTTTTTGAAATGTTTAAGGCTTCCACGCGTCGATATTTCTTCTCAAACCCTCATATTTTGCTCTTTTAACGGCCGATCCTTTGAAAAGGCGGCGGTAAGTTTCTACGTCCAGCGCCTGCCAATCCTCGGTCTTCATTCGGAGCAATTCCGCTGAAGGCGCAAAGGCGGCTTCCTCTGATGGGCGCGCAAAGCGGTTCCACGGGCAAACTTCCGCACAACGGTCGCAGCCGTAGAAGCAATCGCCCATCTGCTCACCCGCCTCTTCGGGTAGCGGTCCGCGATGTTCGATGGTCAGATAAGAAAGACACTTGCGCGCGTCCATGCTGCCGTCTCCGCAGAGTGCGCCGGCGGGGCAGGCGTCGACGCAGGCCCGGCAATTGCCGCAAAGGTTGCGCTTCGGACTATCATAAGCGTCGGCCGGATGCACCAAGATCAGTTCGCCGAGAAAAAAGTACGACCCCGCACGCGGTATGATCAGTTGGCCGTTGCGTCCGGTCCACCCCAAGCCCGCTTTGACGGCCCAATAACGCTCGTCGACAGGCGCCGTATCGACAAAGGCACGGCCGTCTTCAAGCGGCTTCAGATTTAAGCTTTGCATCAGGGCAAACAGGCGTTCGCGCACCACGTCATGATAGTCCTTTCCATAAGCATAGCGCGCCAAAGGCGGTTTTTCGGGTAAATCAGCCGGCAGATAATTCATCGCCACTACAACCATCGTCTGCGCGCCTTCTACCAATAAGCGCGGATCCATGCGTTTTTCGATGTTACGCGCCAAGTAATCCATCTCTCCGTGCTTACCCTCGGCTATCCACTTCCTAAAGCGCGCTTCCTGCGTCTGATCCACTCGCTCCGCATGCGCCAGTCCACACGCCGAAAAGCCGAGGCGGGCAGCCTCGGCTTTGATCGTTTGCGCTTGAAGTACTCTTTTGTCCAATGGTTACCTTAATCTTCGTCCAGCATACTGTACCATTCGTCCTTTTCCTGCAAGCGCCGTTTGCGCGCGTATGCTGTGGGGTGAGCCGAAGTATAGATCTCTTGCTCAAATTCCTCGCGCTCCGCCGTTTCTCTTAGGCGAAAATCGTCAGAAAAGTCCTGTCCCATAATACGTAGTCTTTAAATGGTAAGTATTGTATGGAAGCAAAGTTAGGTATTTTCTTGTTTTAAAGCAAGTTTCCGGGCTTTATTTTCCCGTATTTTTGATATAAATGGTGTTTTAATAGACTTTCAGATACTTTTAACTTATAATCGCAGGCAAAAAGCGCGTGCGGCGGTGATGAAGTAGCGCATAGCGATTGTTTTCGACCGTATAAGCCGCAGCTTTCGCCCGCTTGGCTTTTGTTTGGCGGCAGCAAACGATGGTTTGGCGGGGGCAAACGATGGTTTGCTGGGAGCAAACGATGGTTTGGCGGCAGCAAACGAAGCGAAACCGGACTGTTGGCGAAGCATAAGTGCTTCGTGTTGCAGCTTATTCGTTGTCAATTCGCTCATAATCATAAGAAAATAAAAGCCCCTTCGATCGGCCTCGTTCGCTATCGGCCGCTCCGCCTTTTAAGTTGCTGCTTGATGCAGTCGGTTTGCTGCTTTGGAGTCATAACTATGGGTCGTCAGGAAGAAAAATCAAGTCGCAGTCTGCCGGAAAATCTCATTTTTTACGCTCCAATGGGTGAACTCACTTTATATAATGTGTAGCCCTCATTTTTTTTTTCTATCTTCGCGGCCGAAAAGTGAGCATCGGCAGAATCCGCTTGCGCCGTTGTCGATGCCGGATAGAACCTTCCGGCAGGTTTTGTCGGAGTAGCGGAAACAAGAAGAGGAATACGCAACATGACGGAAAGACAAAAAAACTTGGTGATTGTGGAGTCGCCCGCAAAAGCCAAAACCATTGAGAAATTTTTAGGACAAGACTTTAAGGTTATGTCCTCCTATGGTCATATACGCGACCTGAAGAAGAAAGATTTTGGGGTCGACTTAAAAACGTTTGAGCCTCAGTATGAAATACCCGACGATAAGAAGAAAGTAGTGGCCGACTTGCGGGCCGCAGCCAAGAAAGCCGAGACTGTATGGCTGGCATCCGATGAGGACCGCGAGGGAGAAGCCATCAGTTGGCACCTCGCGAAAGTCTTAAAGTTGGACCCCGAGGCCACCAACCGCATCGTCTTTCACGAAATTACGAAGCCGGCGATCCTGTCGGCTATCCAAGCGCCGCGCCATATTGACCTGCGGCTCGTAGATGCGCAGCAAGCTCGCCGCGTCTTAGACCGCCTGGTCGGTTTCAAACTTTCGCCGATTCTGTGGCGCAAGGTGCGTCCCAGCCTTTCAGCCGGCCGCGTGCAGAGCGTGGCCGTTCGCCTCGTCGTGGAGCGAGAGCGCGAAATTGCAGCCTTTCAGTCGGAGGCTTCTTTCCACGTTTCCGCGCTGTTTACCTTGCCTGAGCCGCAAGGTGAATCAGTATTGCTGAAAGCAGAATTGCGCAAAAACTTCAAAACAAAAGCCGAAGCCCAAGCCTATCTTGAGGCTTGCAAGCAGGCCGCCTTTACGGTGGAGGCCGTAACCAAGACGCCGGCAAAGCGAAAGCCCGCGCCGCCCTTCGCCACTTCGACCTTGCAGCAGGAAGCTGCACGCAAGTTGGGCTATCCTGTGGCGCTGACGATGCGACTTGCACAGACCTTATACGAAGCCGGACTCATTACTTACATGCGTACCGACTCGATGAACCTGTCGGGCCTTTGCCTATCGGCTTGCAAGGAGGTCATCAATGCGACGATGGGGCAAGGCTACCACAAGAGCCGACAGTATCATACGAATGCGCTCGGTGCGCAGGAGGCGCACGAAGCTATTCGCCCGACGGATATGACTGCGCGGGAAATAGCCGGAACAAAGCAAGCACAGCGCTTGTATGAATTGATCTGGAAGCGGACGATCGCTTGCCAAATGGCTGACGCGGAACTCGAGCGGACGACGATCGAAATCGCCGGCACGGGCTTGGCGGAACCATTTATTGCCACGGGCGAAGTCGTTAAGTTTGACGGTTTCCTAAAAGTATATCGCGAAAGCAGCAATGAGGATGAAGAGCGCGCAGAGAGCGGCCTGCTGCCCCCAATAGAGAAAGGAGCTACGCTGCAGCGCACAGAAATAACGGCCACAGAGCGCTTTACGCAGCATCCGGCCCGCTATAATGAGGCATCGCTGGTGCATAAACTTGAAGAATTGGGCATCGGTCGCCCGTCGACTTATGCGCCTACGATCTCAACCATACAGCAGCGCGAATATGTGGTAAAGGAGGATCGGCCGGGAAGCAAGCGTAAATATAATGTGCTCGCTTTGCGCGGCGAAAAATTGTCGGACACGACTAAAACCGAGACTTATGGCGCGGAGAAGAATAAATTGTTCCCGACGGATGTGGGTCTCGTCGTCAATGACTTCCTCTTGCACGCGTTTCCGGAGATTATGGATTATAACTTCACGGCGAAAGTGGAGAAGGACTTTGACCAAGTGGCCGAAGGAAACGAGGATTGGCAAGAATTGCTGCGTCGCTTCTATGGTCATTTCGATCCGCAGGTAGAAAAAATCTTGCAGGAAAAAACGTCGCATAAGGCCGGCGAAAGAGAACTGGGCACTGATCCGACCACAGGACTGCCCGTCTGCGTCAAAATAGGGCGCTTCGGCCCGATGGCCCAACTCGGAGCAGCGGGAGAAGAGGAAAAACCGCGCTTCGCCCGACTGAAGCCGGGACAAAGTATTGAGACAATTACGCTGGAAGAGGCTTTGGACTTGTTCAAACTGCCGCGCACGCTGGGTGATTTTGAGGGCTCAACAGTCGTGGTCAACGTGGGGCGCTTCGGACCTTATGTGATGCACGAGAAAAAGTATGTGTCTATCCCGAAAGATCAAGATCCGATGACGATCACGCTGGAGGAGGCAGAAGCCCTGATTGTCGATAAGCGCAAAGAAGAGGCCGAACGACACATAAAGTCGTTTGAAGAAGAGCCGGAAATGGAGGTGCTCAAAGGGCGCTTTGGTCCGTATATCGCCTTCCAAAAGAAAAACTATCGTTTGCCGAAAGCCGTGGCTGAGCGTGCCGCTGAATTGACGCTGGAAGAGTGTCGTAAGATTATCGCGGAAGAAAATAAAAAACCGGCGCGGCCATCGCGTCGGCGAACGATGAAGAAGGCTTAAACGGACAGCTGCCAGTATGAGTAAATGTATCGCCCTCATCGGCTATATGTGTGCCGGGAAGACCATCATAGGCCGCGATCTGGCGAAGGCCATAGGACGTCGTTTCTATGATCTCGATTGGTATATCGAAGAACGCTACCATAAGAAGATCGCAGCGATGTTTGAGGATGAGGGAGAGGCATACTTTCGCGACATAGAATCGCGTATGCTGCGCGAAGTTGCAGCCTTTGAAGACATTGTTCTCAGTTGTGGGGGCGGCACGCCTTGCTTTATGGAGAACATGGACTTTATGAACGAGGTGGCAGAAACGATCTACTTGAAGGCCTCTCCGCGCACGTTGTGCGATCACGTGAAGATGAGTCGCGGACGCCGACCTTTGCTGGAGGGGAAGTCGCCCGAAGAACTCGAATCGTACATCGCCGCGCAATTAGAGCAGCGTTCACCCTTTTACGAACAGGCGCGACACATTATTAATATAGACGTCTTGGACAGTTTTAGTAAGATTAATTTTGTCGTAAATGAGATACAGCGACGCTTAGCCGCGGCAGAAACAGCTACCGGCTTCAACGGCTGATCGAATAACGCCTTCGCGCCGGCATAACGCATATACATAAAGCTAAAAGCAAATATCTACACCGATTGTAGGCAATGAAGAAATGGAAAATTGATGATTCCGAGGAACTCTATGGAATAAAAGGTTGGGGTGTCAGTTACTTTGGTATAAACGAGCAAGGTCACGTCTACGTGTCTCCACGCAAGGACGGCGTAAAGGTTGATTTGCAGGAAGTCGTTGAAGAACTTGCTAAGCAGGACATCACGGCGCCGATGCTCTTGCGCTTTCCGGATATTTTGGATAACCGCATTGAGAAGACTGCACAATGCTTTAACAACGCCGCAAAAGAATATGATTTCCAAGCAGAGCATTTTATTATTTACCCGATTAAGGTAAATCAGATGCGCCCGGTTGTTGAAGAAATCATTAGTCACGGCAAGCGTTATAATTTGGGGCTTGAAGCAGGTTCAAAACCTGAACTTCACGCCGTGATTGCCACGAATATGGATAGCGACAGCCCGATTATTTGTAACGGCCACAAGGATCAAAACTTCATTGAGCTGGCTTTGTTGGCGCAAAAGATGGGCAAGCGCGTCTTTCTTGTGATCGAAAAGTTGCCGGAATTGACTATTATTGCTCGCACAGCCGAGAAACTTGGTGTCCGTCCTAATTTAGGCATCCGAATAAAGCTTGCTTCCAGCGGCGCAGGCAAGTGGGAGGAAAGCGGCGGCGATGCTTCAAAGTTTGGCCTCAACTCCAGTGAGCTTTTGAAGGCTTTGCAGATGCTTGACGAGATGAATATGCGCGACTGCCTCAAACTTATCCATTTCCACATTGGCAGCCAGATTACCAAAATTCGCAGAATCTCCACCGCTTTGCGCGAGGCGGCACAATTTTACGTACAGTTGCGCTCGCTGGGCTTTGATATACAATTTGTCGATTGCGGCGGCGGTTTAGGCGTAGACTATGACGGCACGCGCTCATCCAACTCTGAGAGCAGCGTCAACTATTCTATACAAGAATATGTCAACGACTGCGTCTACACTTTCGTAGATGCGGCCAACAAGAATAACATCCCCCATCCGAACCTCATAACCGAAGGCGGCCGGTCGCTTACTGCGCACCATTCCGTTTTGATTCTCGACGTTTTGGAAAGCGTGCGCCCCGCCCGAATGTCTGAAGATTTTGAACCATCGCCCGACGATCATCAACTCGTCAAAGATTTGAGTGAGATTTGGGATAAGACTTCGCCGCGCTCCATGCTTGAAGATTGGCACGACGCCGAAGATATCCGCGAAGAAGCCCTCGATTTATTCCGTATGGGTATGCTTGATCTCAAGACGCGTGCACAGATCGAAGCCCTCTATTGGAGCGTTACCCACGAAGTCAGCGCAATGGTTCACCACCAAAAGCACGTGCCCGACGAGCTACGCGATATCGACAAGCGAATGGCAGACAAATATTTCTGCAACTTCTCTCTCTTCCAATCGCTCCCCGATTCCTGGGCCATTGATCAGATTTTCCCCATTATGCCTATTGCCCATCTCGACGAGCGGCCTACGCAATCGGCTACGATTCAAGATATCACCTGCGATAGCGACGGGAAAATCATCGGCTATGTTAACAACGGACATCAGACGAGCTACATCCCGCTCCACGATGTGCGGCAAGGCGAGCATTATTATATAGGTGTCTTCCTCGTTGGTGCATATCAGGAAATCTTGGGCAATATGCACAACCTCTTTGGCGATACTAACGCCATCCATATCTCGGTAAATGCCGAAGGATATACGATTGACAAGACCATTGACGGCGAAACCGTGGCTGATGTTTTAGAGTACGTCCAATACGACCCCAAGAGCCTAGTGCGCCGCCTCGAATCCTGGGTGCACAAAGCCGTGGGCGAAGGACGCATTACCAACGAAGAGGGCAAAGAGTTTATCAGCAATTACCGTGCAGGCCTTTACGGCTACACCTATTTAGAATAAACTGCCCAATGGGAGTACAGATAGAGTCCGGATGGAAAGCCTGCTTAGCCGACGAGTTTGCCAGCCCATATTTTGCGCAACTTACCGATTTCGTGCGAGCCGAGTATCAATCCGGTCCTTGCTATCCGCCGGGATCGCAGATTTTTAATGCGTTCAATTTCTGCCCCTTCGATCGCGTTCGCGTCGTACTTCTGGGCCAAGACCCCTACCACGAGCCTGGCCAAGCTGAAGGCCTCTGTTTTAGCGTGCGCGATGGCGTCCCCTTTCCCCCTTCCTTACGCAATATATTTAAGGAAATACAAGCCGATGTTGGCCATGCCATTCCCGAGAGTGGGAGCTTGCGCCGCTGGGCTGCCCAAGGCGTTCTTTTGCTCAACGCTACATTGACCGTGCGTGCCCACGCCGCCGGCAGTCATCAAGGTCATGGATGGGAAACCTTTACTGACGCCGTCATACGTCGGCTTAGTGCCGCTCGAGAGCACCTCGTTTTTCTCTTATGGGGCAGTTATGCGGGGCGAAAGGCCGAACTCATCGACGCTTCGCGCCATCTTATTCTGCGCTCCCCTCACCCCTCGCCATTGTCCGCCCATCGTGGTTTTTTTGGCAACCATCATTTTACCCTTTGCAACGATTATCTTCGCGCTCACGGCTTGGAGCCTATCAATTGGTAAAGAGATGCTGCTTTTCCACACGACATATTAGTATAAGATGCACACTTCTCGTCGAGAAATACCTATTTTGCAAGTAGGCAAAGTCTTATTGTCTACTGAAATCGTTACGGAATATTTCTGTTGCGATCTTTCTGCCTGCCACGGCCAATGCTGTGTCGATGGTGAGAGTGGGGCGCCGCTTACGCTCGACGAAGCCGCAGAGCTGGAGCGTCTGTTGCCGACGATTGAGGATAGTTTGTCGGCCGAGGCGCGCAAAGTCATAGCTGATCAAGGTGTAGCTTATGTTGACATTGAGGGCGATTTGGTGACGAGCATCGTAAATGGGCAAGACTGCGTCTTCACTTACTACGAAGACAGCTGCTGCCTCTGCGCTGCTGAGCGAGCCTATCGCCAACAGCATACGGATTGGTGCAAGCCCATCTCCTGCGCCTTGTATCCCATTCGCGAAAAGCGATTGAGCAATGGCTGTATAGGACTCAATTATCACCGTTGGAGCGTTTGCGATCCTGCTCGCCGCAAAGGCCAAGAACTGCGTCTGCCCATCTATCGCTTTCTGAAAGCTCCTCTGACTCGCCGTTTTAGTGAAGCGTGGTATAAAGAGTTGGAGGCTGCTGTCGACGCACTCCAAGCGATGAAGCAATAAAGTCGCACCTAAGGATCAGTAGGAGTCTGATCCCATCATTTTATTTTTGTTTTCACGAATGCAAATCTATGTGCATAAGGTTTGTTGGTGAAAAATAGTTTTTGTTCCTACAACTTCCCGAAGATTTTTCTTTGTAGAACTTGCGCTAAAAAAAAGATAAGATTCCTTGTAAGTTTCCAAAAAGTCTGTACATTTGCGGCGGACCAACTCCAAAAATTAAACATTAAAAAGTTACTTAAACCCATTAAAACATGAGTAAACGGCTAGTCATTCTGATGGCATTACTTGCCACGACTGCGTTTGCGTTACCCGCATCCGCACAAATGAATCAGCCTGGCGGCACGCCGCCCAGACCGACAAGAACACTGCCCGGGCAGAAAGCGTCTGCGCAGAAGGTTAACCCTTTAAAGGCTTTTCCTGCACTAAAGATGAAGACGCTTCCAAGAGGTGTTAAGTCTCCATTCAGTCAGCCTACGATTCCAATTCGTCCGCAGTCCCCGATAAACCTGCTGAAGGTCAATCCGGATTTAACGATGTGGGGAAATCTCCTTACCAACGACTTACTAGGTATCTATTCTTTCCACCCTACAGCCAATGTCAACTTTGATGCGTTAGCAGACTATTATAAGGGTTATTTCAATGCTGGTAGCGGTATTGTTGGCGATGATCTTCACGGATTGTTTCTCGATACAAGTTACTCAAGCTACGGTATTGTTAAGCTTATTCACTATTCCTTCAACACGAAGACTTGGGAGTTGGTAGGTCAGCCTGAAGAAGTTAGTGACTTGAGCTTGACGGCAACAGAAACGGCTACCGATCCCGCAACAGGAGAAATTTTTGGGCAGTTTTTTACGCCTGATCTGAGTGCCTATGAATGGGGTGTTATCGACTATGCTACGCTTAAGCGAACCACAATAGCCCCTGCACTTCACAAGTATGTAGCACTGGGTGTTGCTAACGATGGCTTCGCTTATGGTGTAACCAGCGAAGGCGACTTTTATCAGATTGACCGCACGACAGGAGCAGAAACCCTAAAAGGCTCAACGGGCGTGCAAGTTTCTGATCGAAACGGACAATATTATACGCAAAGCGGTGAGTTTGATCCAAGAACGAATGAGTTCTATTGGGCATCTACCGATAAAGATGGAAAGTTTCAGCTTTATACGATTGATCTATCAAACGGACACGTAACCCCCATTGGCTCATATACGGAAACGGCATCAATCATGGCGCTTACCATACCAACAACGCCGATTGCGAATGGTGCTCCGGCAGCAGCGACCAACCTTTCTTCTAATTTTGTGAATGCGGCGACCCATGGCACATTCACCTTTACTGCGCCGAATAAGAAGTTTGATGGTAGCAATCTGTCAGGAACCCTTAGTTATACTGTTTTTGCCAATGGCATAGAGGTAGCTACTGGCAACGCAGAGGCAGGCAATCAGACTACGATCAATGCCAACGTAGCAGAGGGCGTTGTCAATTTCATTGTAGTGTTTAGCAATGATGCCGGTAAGGGGCCAAGAGCCAAACTAACTACATATGCCGGCTATGATACGCCAAACATTGTAAGCAACTTGAAGCTCACGGTCGACGAATCCGGCAATGCCGTCGTGACGTGGGACGCGCCCACAGCTGGTACGCATCAAGGTTACCTCGGAAATATTACCTATGATGTTTATCGTAATGTAGATTCGGCAACAGAAAATGTGGCTTCTGATATATCTACTACTACGTTCAGCGAGGTTATTCCTATGGGAAAATTGTCTTGCTACACCTATTCTGTGCGTGCTAATAATACGACACGAAGTAGTGCGTTGGCTACAACCGATGGCCAAGTGTTTGGTGAGGCCTTAGACGTGCCTTTCTTCGATGATTTGCTGACAGAGGCCGACTCAAAACTCTACACTATTCTTGATAAGAACCACGATGGTAGCTCTTGGGAATGGAGCAATGCCAAAGGTGGGTTATTCCAATACAAATTCAACAAAGATAACGCAGGAGACGATTGGCTTATATCACCACCTATCCGAATGAAGCAGGGTCGGACTTACAACGTCTCCTTCAAGGCCGCTGCAGGTTTAAAAGACTTTGCAGAGCGTATGGAGGTAAAGTGGGGTGCAGACAAAACGGCAGAAGCTATGACGGGCGTGATACTTCAGGCCACGGAGATTGCAGGTGTCAACAACAAGACGTTCACCGGGAAGATAACACCCACGGCTGATGGTAACTATTATTTGGGTTTCCACGCGATCTCAGAACCTGACAGATATGCTATTTTAATAGACTCTATTTCGGTTGAGGGGGCTGCTGACGCAAAGGCTCCTGCAGCAGTGGACAATCTTATAGCTACTGCAGATCAAACAGGGGCTCTTAAAGTAACACTGAAGTTTAATGCACCAACCACTACTGTAGACGGCACCGTACTCAGTAGTATTACCAAGATAGACGTAAAGAGTGGTGATCGTCTTGTGAAGAGTATTGTCAATCCCACTCCGGGATCAGAACAACTGCTTGTAGATAATGCCGCAGTAAACGGAGAGAATTTCTATACGATTATTGCTTATAATGCTTACGACTATGGTAAGAAAGCCACGGCTAAGGTTTATGTTGGGCAAGATACACCGGTAATGGGCAAGGTTAAGGCCTTCGACCAAACTACAGCTGTAAAACTCAAATGGGAAGTTCCCGCCGGTGCACACAATGGTGTTATTTTGCCATCAGAAATTTCTTACAAGATTCATAACATCGGCGATGATGGTAAGCTTGGCGAAGAGATCGGTAAGGTCAAGGGCATTACCGAATACGTCGTTACCGGCCTGAATAATAATGAAGGTGAACAGAAGTATCAGCGATGGGCAATCAATGCCGAGAATGTGGCCGGCCCAAGCAATTGGGTGGCTGGTTCGCTTGTCGTGGGTGCTCCCTACACATTGCCTTTCCACAATAGTTTCAAGGGTGGAACTATAGAAAATCAGTTTATAGGTCTTGAGTCATCGGGAAAGAATACGATGTGGGCCGTTACTAACGATGTCTCTTCTGATAACGATAATGGTTCTATTATTTTCCGTCCATCTGAGACAGGCGTTTCTACGATTCTTACTGGTAAAATTGCACTTCAAGGTTCGATGAACCCCAAACTTGTGTTTGATTATCGCGGCGATGGCTCTCCAAAAGCAAAAGTTGAATTGCGCTTTGGAAAGAAGGACGGATCAATGACAGAGCCAGTCTGGACAAACACTGAGGCATCCACAAATGGAAAGTGGAAAACGTATCGTGTAGATATTCCTACAGAATTAATAGGTGAAGACTACGTGAGTCTGCGCATAATTGGTATTGCTGATGATATTGCTGATGATGCTGTACATCTTGACAATATTAATATTGCAGACCCTTTCCAGAAAGATGCCGCGATCGCATTAGTTACACCTGAAAGCGTCAAGAAAGGGCAGACCATAAAATTGAATGTAAAGGTAACCAATTTGGGACTTGACAATATTGAGAATGCCAAAGTCGCAGTTAGCGTTGATGGTAAGGTTGTCAAGGAAGAAGCGATTGAAAAGAGCCTGTCACTCTTGCAGTATGCTGAACTTCCGATCACATGTACGACTACAAGTCTTAACAAGGCAGCTAAGCTTAAGGTAAAAGTTACTTTAATAGTAGACAATGACCTTGATCCCGAAAACAATGAGGCTGAAGCTGTTGTTAAACTGGAAACGCCCAATGTTCTTGCACCGCAGAACCTCAAGTCTACAGGCTCCACAAGTTCGATGGTAAAACTGACGTGGGATTCTCCTGCTTCAACCACGACAGAGACGACGGATAGATTTGAAGATTATGACCCTTGGTCTACTCAATTTGGAGCTTGGGCAACAGTTGACAATGATCACGGATATGCCGGCGAACTCGTGTCAGGCATTCAGTACCCGCATCAAGGTGAGCAGTTTGCATTTATCAACTGGCAGCCTGCCGATATCTTTAATGATCCCCAAGAGGTCGCACCACATTCCGGAGAAAAGGCAGCTGTTGCTGTATATCAGATAGATGATATGGGTAACGATTATTTAGATGCAGACAACTGGCTTATTAGTCCTCAACTTTCCGGTAAAGCACAAACCATTCGCTTCTGGGTGAATAACCTCAAGCCGCAGGACAATAGCTATGGTACGGAAAGATTCGATGTCCTTGCCTCTACGACCAATAGCGAGACTTCTAGCTTTGTGAAGATCGGTGATACTCACGTACAGGGTTCGGGTACGTGGACAGAGATTAGCGTAGAAGTGCCCGAAGGCACGAAATTCTTTGCGATCCATCATATTACGAGTAAAGACAATGTGTTTGCCTTTATGGTAGATGATGCTGTCTTTGAAGCAGGTGATGGCCCGATCTCATATAATGTCTATCGCGATGGTGAGTTGGTTAGTAATACCTATAAGACCAACTGCGATGACCAACCGACAACAAACGGTAATCACAAATATAGCGTAACGGCCGTTTATGCTGATGGCGCTGAATCAGAGCCGGTAGAAGTAGAAGTTGCAACAGCCGTTCAGCAGATTAACGCTAATGGCGAGATTGTCTATGATGTATATGCCGTCGATGGCAAGTTGATTATCAAGGGTGCTAAGAACCTCAACTTCTTAAGCAAAGGCGTCTACATTGTCAATGGCAAGAAGGTTGTGGTTAAGTAACAAAGTCTCTGTTCGTCAATCTGGCGAAAGTTAGTTTATGGAGCCGCAACCCTTGTTGAGGATTGCGGCTCTATCTCTTAAGGGATAAGGAGCTTGAAGGAGAGGCTTGATGTTTTTTTTGTTCGTATGCATCGCTTCATCCAAGCGCCTCTCTATCGGTGAGCAGAAATATAAACTCACGCAAATGCAATGTTAAAAGTAAAATACACTATAACTCTTCAATATTATGAACTTTAGCAAACGAATATCCATAAGTCTGTTATTTGCGCTAAGCATCGCTTTGTTTTCATCAGCAGCACCGAGGACAAAGGCCGCTATTAAGGCAGCTGCCGCGCGCGTGTTCAGTACATCATCCCTACTGAAGCATGCACCCACACAGCGAGGCAGCCTTAAAATGCTACAATCCAATAATGCCTATACGATTATGGGCTATGATGGTGGGGGATTTGTTATTGTCAGCAATGATGACCTTCTTCCTGCCGTCATTGCCTACTCCAATACTCCCTTCGATAACCATTCGAAGAACGATAATTTTAAATGGTATCTTTCTGTAGCAGAGGCGTCTATTAATGAACTTGTAAAGGCTGGAAAACCTAAAAAAATGATCGCACCTGATCAGAGCAAATATGCAGCACAGATACCTGCATTCGTTACCTCACATTGGGGACAGGAGAAACCTTTTAACGATTTATGTCCGGAGGGAACAGCTTCCGGTACCGGTGGCTGGCAAGGCTATGGCGGTACAGGTAAATGTGTCACCGGTTGCGTTGCTACGGCAATGGCTCAGATTATGTATTATAATGGGTATCCGAAGCGAGGTATAGGGAAACATTCTGTGACTGTAAAGCAGGCGGATGGTTCCAAGAAGAAGGTAACGGTTAACTATGAAGAAAGCGAATACGACTGGGCTAATATGATTGATAATTATGATGGGCAGTATACAGCTGAGCAAGGCAATGCTGTAGCCCGACTAATGCTCGATTGTGGTGTAGCTGCTGATATGTCATATGCAACCGATGCTTCAGGATCCTATACCTATAATGCTTGCGAAGGTCTCAAGCGAAACTTTGGTTATCCGGAAACAACCCAAATGCTTGAACGAAAATATTACAGCGAGGAGGCTTGGATGGATATTATTTATAATGAACTGAATGCGCGCCGTGCCATCTTTTATTCCGGTCAAGATTTGGGACACGGCGGCCATGCCTTTGTGCTTTCCGGATATGATACAGACGGAAAGGTCTGGATCAATTGGGGATGGGAAGGCAACTTTGATGGCTTCTATGATATTGCTCTCCTAAATCCGCAAACGTACAAGTTTTCTGCTGATCAAGATATGATCATTGGGTTTGAAGGTACTCATGGTGAACAGCTTAAGGATACGATCACCGTCCGTGAGCCGGGTAAGCTGGCTACGCTAATTCGTGATTCTACCTATCATAGAATCACGAAGTTGAAAGTAAAGGGTAAGATAAATTCTACCGATTTGCAGGTCATTCGCAGGATTGCCGGTAGAGGTCAAGATGGAAAGAGTCAGCGTAGTATGTTGCAAGAGCTTGATCTTACAGAAGCTGAGATTGTTGAAGGTGGCGAGCCTTATCTTATTGATGGTGTGCGACGATTGACCACGACAAAGCATGAAGTGCCAGAACGAGCCTTCTATGGCTGCTCCGGCTTGCACAAATTGTATTTGCCGGAAACAACGACAGTTATCGCTGATGGGGCTCTAGGCGGATTAGTTCGTCTTGATTCTGTTTCTATTCCTGCCGGTCAAGATAAGAACTATGTTTTTGATGGTCAGCTGTTGATGACAAAGGATTCTTCAGAGATCATTTCAGTGCTTCCCTATGCCTCTGGTGATCTTTCTGTAAAGAAGGGCATAAAGAAGATTCATCAATATGGACTTTCCGGGTGTGTTGGCTTGACAAAGGTTACGTTGCCTGCTAGTCTTGTCGAAATAGGCCATGAGGCGTTTGCCGGTTGCAATGCCATATCAATTATTCGTAGTTATGCTAAGACTGTACCCGAATTGGGGCGCAACGTATTTGATGATCTCAACAAATCTGCCATTAAGCTTCAAGTGCCAACAGGTACGAAGTCACGCTATCAAGGTAGCGAACAATGGCGCGACTTCAATGTCGTAGAGTTTGGTACAACAATAAAAGTGCGTGGCGCTATCAGAAAATATGGCGAGGAGAATCCTAAGTTTGGCTGGCAGGTTAAGGGCGATTATGTCAGTGGCACACCGGAAGTTACTTGTGAGGCTACATCGACTTCACCCGTTGGCAAATACACGATCCATATTAATCGTGGATCAATTGTGGAAGAGCAGGTCGAATTTATAGATGGCATTCTTTATGTGCAAAAAGCTACAGCAAATCTCCACGCAAAGGATTTGACCATTAAGGCTGGTGAAACGCCAACTTTTGCCTACACGATAGATGGGCTGCAGAACAATGAGACAACGCTAGAATTGACGGAAGCACCAACGTTCACCGTCAATAAGGATGATGGCTCTGTTGTTACGGTCTTTGATACTCCGGGAGTATATACCATTAATATTAGTGGAGGCCTTTCAGAAAACTATCTCTTCAACTATATGCCTGCTCATCTTACCATACAGTCGGCAACTGATGGTATTGCAAGTGTTAAGATTGACAGCGATACTTTCGATATCTACACGTCAGCGGGAAGACTTATCGTAAAGGCAGCAACCAACTTTAATGGACTTGCCAAAGGAATATACATTGTTAACGGAAAAAAAGTTGCTGTCAAATAAGAAAGCGATAATCCATTTATAGATAGGTATCCGACACGGCGTAAACGCGCACGAGTCGGATACTTATGTTGGTATGCAATACATCGTTCTCAGTTGGATTGTTGCGAGTGATAGTTTTCTTTTTCTGCGGGTTTTCTATTTCGTTTACACTACATGAGACCTTTGAAAAATGGTTCGGACAATAATTCTCTTCCTTTTCAGGATCATTTTTGCTTGAAGAAAGATAACTATTGAGGATGATAAGGTTCCCCTTTCCCCCGGTTGGGCCTCAAACTCAGGCCCGACCGGGGAAATTTTTGCTTACTTGATACATTTGGATATAATAAGCCCGGGTGTTCGATATAGATTAAAGGCTATGCTTTGGTAATATCCCATCAGGGCGGTGAGGACTGTCGACAATGCTCGCATCGATCAGAACTCCTTCCTTGATAGATATATGATGGGCGCTCAATTGTTTATTGAAAGCTTTCAGTAACTTATCCATGAGTCCGGACTCTGTCAGAGCAGTCCTGAAACGGCTGATCGTACTGTGATCCGGAGAGACGGCTTCCATATTCAGCCCTAGAAATCGAGAAAACGTCACCGAGTCGTTGACACGCTCTTCCAAGGCACAGTCACTCAATCCATACCAGGTCTGCAAAAGAAGCATTTTGAAAAGCAGGATAACATCATAGGCCGGAGCTCCTGCCGCATTTTGCCGCTTGGTGTACTTCTTGTTGATCAGCGTGCGAATAGGACGCCAATCGATAAGCCTGTCGACTTGATTCAAAAATACATTCTGAGCTTTCCTGCATCTCTTCTCTAACATGACGTCTGCAAATGAGACTTCGTCGTTGGTGGATTTCCCTTGTCTTGCCATAATTTTGTGTCATCTTATAGTGCTAATATACGAAATAATACGCTAATAAACAATTGGATAAGTAGCAAAATAGACTGCTTTATTGTGCAAAGATCTCTTTAGGGTAGTTGGCCTTCACGTACAATGACTACTTTGTAATATTTGTAGTTGCTCAGAGATTTGCTTGTCAAGGTAGGAGTTTCCTAAACAGTTTTTCAAGTAATCGGTTGAAAAATTAAATACGCTTAAAGTAGTTTAAGCGCAATACTTGTCTCGTAGTAAATAAGTATACTATTTCGTGCCGAGTTTTTTTGCTTTATCTCAATTAAAATCATATATATGAAAGTATTCCATCAAAATATACAGGATATATTTGTAGATTCTAATATATTTAGGAGGGCTTGAGTTCCAGTGGAGTATTTTCTAATTGTCTATATCTGTAAATATGTTTTTGGAGGCGCGGAGGCTTTCTTGTATTTTCGCGCCCAAATACTCAATCTCTGTATAGCCTTGTGGTAAGCAGATAGTGTTGGGATTTTTGAGATATATGAAGAAGTTTTACAATTCAACGTTTGTTGTCTTCCTGCTATTATGCGGGTTGATGACTACTTTGACAGCTTGCAACCATGACGGAGGCGAGGATGGTCTTGATGTGCCTCAGCAGAAAGATGCCTCAGTCTTAGTGAAAATTTCACCAGCGACAGGCGTGCGCATCGGGCAAGATATGAATGGCTTAAAAGTCGGTGATTCCATTTATTATAATCTTACGATTGAAGATCCCCAAGGGCCTAAGTCGGCAACCTATACGCTTGACCTCGAAGGCGTAGGTAGCACAAAGAATCACAGACGCTTCAATCAAGATTTTACGCTCCAGGTTGCTAAAATAGAAGAAGACGGTTCGACGAATGATTGGCATCAGATAACGGAATTTCCATATACTTTGCCGTCAAAGGGGCGCTATCGCTTGATGTACGTGGCCAAATCGGACGGCACATTTATTCACGAATTCAAACTTCAACGGAAAATAAATAATAAACCTAATAGCAAGGTTACAAACTTTTCTGTTGTATTTAATGTCTTGGATGTGGATCTTGTTTATAACCTCGACATCTCGCAAGTTGGTAATATATGTTATAATGTGTGGTATTCTCTCGGTATAAGTATAAAGGGTGGCGATTTTGCGACAGATAAGCTACTTGAAAAGTCGAATGGCAGTTCCTATGCTTATAGACTCATTTATGATGGGAAAGAGTATAGTAATTCATTTGAACCTGGTGATAACCAGGTGTTTTTTAAATATGGCGAAAATTATGTATACGATATAAGGCCGTATTTAAATGATAAGTATGTTTCAGAACTTGTTATTACCATTAAGCCTTCGAGTGAAGCGACGCCTGTTCATTTCCAATATAAGAATCTAAAGATGCGAAAAGTGGTTAATTGGAGAAGAGTATAGTATAAATACGCGCAAAAACACCATAACAAAAACTTAGTAACTCAAAAGAGCAACAAATGAAGAAGCTTTACAAATCTATATTTTCAGTAGCCCTACTATTGTGCGGCTTGACCGTGAGCTTAACGGCTTGCAGCCACGATGGGGGCGAGACACCTGAAAAGCCCAATACTGAAGATCCTTCTTCAGGTGGGACTAATCCCAACAAGCCTAATCCCGATACGCCTCAACAGAAAGGCGATTCCATCTTGGCGCAACTTGTGCCGACACCGGCAGCGAAGTCCGGTCAAGACTTGGAAGGTTTTTTGGTAGGCGATAAAATCTATTATGATCTTAAGATTACAGACGCTAAAGGTCCTGAGTCGAGTACTTATACGCTTGACCTCGAAGGGGCAGGTCGCGTCGAAAATCACAGGCAAATAGGAAAGGACTTTGCCCTTTTTGTTGCTAAAGTAAAAGCAGATGGCTCGGCAAAAGATTGGAATGAGGTGAAGAGCTTCCCTTATACGCTGCCGTCAAAGGGTGATTATCGCTTGATGTACGAGTCTAAGACTGATGGAACGTTTGATCATAAATTCCAGCTTAAGCGTCAATTGAATGGCAAATCTGATAGCAAGATCACAAACCTTCCGATCGTTTTTTATGTGTTGGACGTGGATATTGCTTATGCTGTTGAAAAATCTACTATGTTCGAAGATGATGTAGTGGGATATTTGATGGGCATCAAAGTAAAGTGTGGCAGTTTGCCGACAGATAAATTGTTAGAAACGTTCGATCCTAACTTCCCTAAAGGTCGCTCCTATACGTTTAAGCTTGTTTATAAGGGTGAAGATTATACCGACTCTTTCCAGCCAAATGTTTATCAGCGGTTCTATCATAGCGGATATGTGGTCTATGATAGGAGAAAAGGAGAACCTGACCTTGATTATTTGTCTAGGGATATTGAAGATCTTATTATTACGATTAAGACAGCAGCCGATGCCGCTCCTCTCAAATTTCGATATAAGAAGCTGAGAGTACGAAGAGATGATAATTGGAGAAGAAAATAAAGAAATAGTATTAAAGCGCTTAATCTCGCTACGGCGCGTGGACGTCTTGGCGTAGTTTAGATTTCAAAATAATATATATGAAGAAGTTTTTCAGTTCAATATTTTCAGTCAGTCTATTGTTGTGTGGCTTAATGGTGATGTTGTCGGCTTGTAGTCGGGATGGAGGCGATAACATTCCTGAAAAGCCTACTCCGGATGATTCTAATTCGGGTGAAGTGCAACAGAAGGGCGACTCGATCTTTGCAAAAATTTCGCAGGCTACCGGTGCACGCATTGGTCAAGATCTTAACGGCTTGTTGGTAGGCGATACTATTTATTATAATCTTACGATAGAAGACCCAAAAGCTTCTAAGTTGACCGACTATACACTTGACCTTGAAGGTGTAAATAGTACGTATAATCATAGACGCTTCAATAAAGACTTTATACTTAAGATTGCTAAAATAGAAAGCGATGGCTCGACGAAAGATTGGCATCAAGTGAATAGTTTCCCTTATGTGTTGCCGGAAAAGGGCCGTTATCGACTGATGTACGTGGCTAATTCAGATGGTACGTTTATTCACGAATTCAAACTTCAGCGCAGGTTAAATAAAGAACCCCATAGCAAGGTTACAAACCTCTCTGTTGTATTTAATGTCCTAGCAATAAATCTCCTCTATGCTGTAGAATCGAGGGAAGATATGTATAGTGCTAATTCCTATTTGGTGAGGTATTCTTTAAGTATAAGTATAAAGTGTGGTGACTTCGTGACAGATAAATTGTTTGAAACCGGACGCTCTTACTCTTACAAAATTGTGTGTGATGGGGTCGAATATAACGATACCTTTGAGCCCGGTGTGTGGAAGACTTTTTATAATCAGTCTAAGTATTATTATTATGGAAAAAATAGTGGGCCGGAATTTCAAGACAAGTATATCTCAGAACTTGTAATTACTGTTAAGCCTTCGAGCGATACGCCACCGACGCTCTTTCAGTATAAGAATCTGAGAATGGTGAGAGAGGTTAATGGGCGAAGAAAGTCACGCGGCTAAGCGTAATGTGATAATTAAACTTGATTCTCAAATATCCGATTATGAAAAAAATCTACAATTCAGGCCTTTCATTCTTTCTGCTGATGTGCGGATTGATGATCAGCTTAACCGCCTGTAGCAATAATAAAGGCGAAGACATTCCTGACGATTCTGATCCAAGTGTAAGTACAAGTAGTGACTCTGTAATTGTGCGGCTTACGCCTACTTCAGGTGTGCATACCGATCAAGACCTTAATGGGCTCTTATTGGGTGATACAATCTATTACGACTTTAGAATTGTTGATACCAAAGCACCTAAGAATACTACTTATACGTTGGACTTTGAAGGAGCAGGTTCTGCAGACTATCATCGACGAATCAATCAAGACTTTAAGCTTATGATAGGTAAGGTTGAAGATGGAGATTCAGTGAAGGAATGGGAGACGATCAACGAGTTTCCTTACGTACTGCCCTCTAGTGGCCTCTATCAAATTAAATACATAACGATGTCAGATGGAACGTTTATCCACGATCTGAAAATCCAACGTCGCGTAGATGGGAAACCCAAGGGAAAGATTACGCATCAACCTGTATTGTTTAATGTCTTACGCATAGAACTATGGTTCGAAGAATATAGTTATAAGCCTCGTACGAGGAGACACTATCGAAACAATTTCTATTTCAAAGTAAGATGTGGCGAATTTAATACAGACCAATTGTTTAATAATTCCGGGTCATCTTCTAATGAGCGTTCTTATACTTATAAGATCTTCTATGATGGTAAAGTGTTTAATGGCACATTCCAAGGCAATGTTCCTCAGTATTTCTATGAAGACAAAGAACAACACGGAGGAAGGCCGGAAGTTAAGAATCTTGTTGTCTCCAACTTTGTTTTAAACATTACTTCGGCAGATAACCCGACACCAACATCATTCCAATTCAAGAATTTAAAGTTAGAAAAACGATAAATATTAAGTATAACTCAACAAAACAAAACAATGAAAAGTATGAAATTATTTGGTAATGCAGCCTGCGCTCTGTTCTTGGGCCTTGTAGCTGCAAGTTGTAACAACAACGACACGCCCGATTCTCCCACTCAGCCTGATATGAAGAGGGTCGAGTTCAAAACGCTGAAAGACGTCGTAGAAAGCGAAACGCCGACTGATAATGTGCAGGGCGACAAGCGCGAGTATATTCAAATCGTAAGAAAGCAAGACACGTTTGCTCCTGTTGAGCTCGTTCAGGATAACTCAGTGATCTATCCGGGTAGCGTGTTGCGTGGTGGCGATTTGTTGGAAACCGGCTACTCCCCGCTCGTTATCAAAGATCCGAAGGAAATTACACTGTCTATGTCATTGCAGGGTCCTGGTCTTAAGGTGTCTACGAAGACTTTGCCGTCGATCAGTGAGGTGCGCCAGCACGTAAATGACCTCGTTAATAATAACAAAGATCGTATTGACTACGATAATACTAAAACTTCTTTGTCTTATACGGCACACGAGGTTACCACTATTGAAAGTAGTAATAAGACTTTCCGTACCCACGTGAAAGTTGGTGTATTGAACAATTTGCTTGGCGTGAAACTGAAGTATACTTATAACAAGGAAACTAGCAACACTAAGAAGTATGTCCTAGTGAAAATACGTCAAAATTTCTACAACATCAGCGTTGATCCTATCCTTTTCGAAGACTGGGGTACTTTTGTTAAGACCGGCGAATACGAACCGGTATATGTAAGCAGCGTAGATTATGGTCGTGTAGCTAGCTTGCTTGTCGAAACAAATGAAAGTGCTGAATCTGTTCAGAAGACGTTTGAAACGGAAATCAACTTGGCTTTGAAGAAAATCAACATTGGTGCAGGCGTATCTACGGACAATAAGGTTTCTAAGTACTTTAAGGAAAGCAAAGTAAACGTATTGATCTGGGGCGGACCGCTTAGCATGGGTAAAAATGTTACTTCTTACGAAGACTTACTCAATTTCCTCAAGAAGCCAACACCGGCACAATTAGTTCAATCTGCAGCCCCTATAGGCTATACGCTTCGTTCTGCAGTAGACAATCGAGAAATAGAAGTTAAGGTTACTTACACTGAGGCTAATAAGATCTTTAAGTAATAAAGGATCAATCCATAAAGTGTTTGGGTATTGCAGCCACGTTTTGCTCCTGCCGTTCTTATCGGCTTGAAGCAATGGGGGTGCGGGGGAGCACTATAAGGAACTTGAGCAGGTAAAATTACCGCAAGAGAAGAGCACGGCTTTGTAAACGATTTCAACAGACTTCGTAGCGGACGACTACAATCAGTTGCTCGAAATCGATTCCGTGTAAGAAACGCTTGCTCCCATCCCAACCATAGACCTCGAAACGAGGATGTGTCAAAATGACGCATCCTCGTTTTTTTCTTGTACGCGTCGAGTCTTTTTCGATTTAGCCGTCTTAGGCCATAATGATTGTTGTTTTTCTTCCATTCACAAATAACCCCATCGGGGTTAGTCTCTTGGCAGGGCAGTGTTGACGCATAGCGTCAACGCTGCCACGAATCAAGGGTTTAATGACAACCCCATAGGGTTGGTCTTTCAAAAACACCCCAATTCATACACGCAGCAAACCTTGAAAGACCAACCCTAAGGGGTTGCAAAACGGCGTGATCCATTAAACAGGGTTAAAGCGCTATGCACTTTAACCCTGCTCTGCCAAAAGACCAAGCCTAAGGGCTTGCTTTGCCTGTATTTTCCCATACTGCTACATAAACTCGCTGCGAAATATGCCCCATTTCCCGCCTAAAATCGCACCATTTCCGCACGACTTCGTCCACCAATACCCCTCATTGCAAGCAACCGCACCTATAAACGCTCCAACTTTCCGCCTAAAATCATAAAATCCTCGCGTAACCTCTTCCGATAATAACCGCACTTCCATTCAAAATACATATCAAAATACCCGATTTCATCGATGAAATTGGCAAAACACCTCGCACTTTTGTCCGCCAATAACCCCATCGGGGTTAGTCTTTTGGCAGGGCAGTGTTGACGCATAGCGTCAACGCTGCCACGAATCAAGAGCTCAATGACAACCCCGCAGGGTTGGTCTTTCAAAAACACGCCGATTTACGAGTAAAGGGCGCTTCAAGCTTTTACGAGAACACGCAAAAAAGTAATCTAAAAACGGAGGAAAAGTTCAAAAAAGCACGGTTTCATCGAAGATCCAGCTACAAAACAACACCGCCTTATGCACCCCGATTCACTCATCTCCGCACCCTTGCCAAACTTTCACTTATGATCGTTGAAACTCTCCTATAAGACAATTTTAATTCTCCTATAAGACAATTCAAACTTTCACCTAAGACAATTTTTACGATCATAGGAGAAAGTTTGAACAATCCTTAGCCCTGCGCGACCGATCAACGGCCTGTTTTCGACAAGGTACGAAAAAGCCGCGCCCCTGAAACCGGAAACGCGGCCTTTGTTAAATGTAATTTTTTGCCGGCACTAAGCTGTGCCTTAATCCCACCTACTTTGCATTCCGAATATCGTCCTGCACACCGAAGATTAAGTTGCGCTTATCGAGAGCCATACGCATCGCACTGCTTTTCGTAAACCGCACGCTCACGCGTTTAATGAGATTTGCCCCTTTTTCCTTTGCCTCTTTCGCCGTCGACGCGCCCTCGCCGTGCATCGTGAGGCGAAACGAACCGAGATCTCCTAAGCGAACCGAATCACCGTCCGCAAGCGTTTGGAGAATCTCATATTGCAGGGCATCCAACACCGCCTTGACGGAGGCAGAAGATACGCCCGAACGCTTCTCGATGCGCCCGACAATGGAGCGCAACATTACGGGCACGCCCGGCGCCATCTGCGGATAAAATTTAATTTGTGTACGATTGAGCGGATTTTTCTTCGCTCTGATAACGAATTTAATCATTGTGGTATAGATTTAATTGGTGAATAATTGAACCAAGAGCGCTCCTCACCCTTGCGTATGCAAAGGTAAGCATTTCCGACGAGCCGACCAAAACGCGATATAATCCATTGATAATAAGCGAATCCACAGATATTTTGAAAGACCAACCCTAAGGGGTTGCACATTGCGGCGGACTATGGCAGGGTTGTCGCTTCGCTCCAACGCCTGCCCTGCCAAAAGACCAACCCTGGGGTTGTTTTGTGCTTAATACTCTCCATGTAACTCTAATATGCCTGGTGAGAAATGGAGGAGGCTATGGCTATTTCATAATGATACAATCGTGTAATCTACCTCTCCACACATCCTCATCAGCAAAATCCACACCTCTATCGCCCACACCAAGGGAAGCGGCTTAACCCTCCCAAACTCGCCCAACTATCACGTATTTTCGTCCACAAATAACCCCATCGGGGTTAGTCTTTTGGTAGGGCAGTGTTGACGTGTAACGTCAACGCTGCCTCAAAGCATAAGTAAATTGACAACCCCTTAGGGTTGGTCTTTCAAAAACAAGCGAATGCCCGCCGGCGGAAAGCGTCAACGACCAAGCCTAAGGGCTTGTTTTTGCAGGAGTAAATAAGTTGAGGCTTTGCTCAAAGATTAGCGGCACAAGCGGAAAGGTTATGCTTTAGAGGGCTTGAGAGTTAATTTCTCTGCATAGAGGTCAGTTTTCAAAGATTTTCTTCGTCTTTCTGCATGAAAAGGACGAATTTTGTGGGAAGTGATAGGCTTACAGGGAAAAGAAAGTCCTGCGCTTCAATGGTGCGGGGCAATTTGTAGGCAATTTGATACAAGTTTATAAACTTAAAAGAAGAAAACACATGGGAATGATTGCATGCTATCAGTGTATAAGTGATCAGCAATTAAACAGTCTGAAGAATTTCAATGGCGATAGTGAAGAGTTGCTTGAAGAACTGGAGGATTGGGGCGAAGAACCCGAGTTGCTCTTAGACATTGATAAAATGTGGGACGCACTCCATTTTGTACTTACCGGTATATCCGCTTGCGAGCCGATAGACAACGATCCTTTAAGTGAAGCCGTGGTCGGGGTTCGTTCGCTCGAAGATATAGAGGATTTTATTGCTTATACGGAAAAGACACGGGTTGCCGAGATTCTTTCAGCTTTGGAAGCATTCGACATAGATGGGGCTATGGAAAAGTTCAGTATGGAAGCGTGCAAAAAGGCAGAGCTTTATCCCAATATTTGGGATTACGATGATGAAGAAGAGGAATTGAAAGAAGAAATCAGCGATTACTTCCAAAACCTCAAAGACTTTTATCGGGAAGTGCTGGCTAAAAACGGAAATGTGATGGCCACGATTTATTAAAAAATCGCGTTGCGACGATGCCGTCACGAGCGTGAAGTAAAAATAGGGTAGAGCTATAAGGCAAACCTGTTTTAGGCGTTTAGCTTTTGGCGCAATGATCACTTACGGGGCGCACGACATAGAAAAAGATTATATTATTGGCTTTGAAGTAGACGGAATATATGATTGTTTTGATCGTTCAATGGATGGTTAAGTAAAAGGAAATAGAAAAATGCAAACATTTGAGCACAAATATTTTGGTAAAGTGAGTTTCGACGCGAACGACGATGCTGAAGAAGTCTGGGAAGGTCAAGTTGATGGCATAAACGTAACCTTATGGTATGACCAAGGTGCGGACGTGAAAGAAGAGGACTTGGACAGATTCGCGCTCTTTTTAGAAAACTGCAAAGACCATTTCAAGGAAGCTACCCAAGCGTTGATAGAAAACTTGAAAGAGGATCGGAGCTATATGGACTTCCATCTCGAAGAATGTGAAGATGCAAACTTACCCGATGAGATTACTGAGTTTGTCTCGAAAATGACGGTAACAGCTATAAATCTGTGGATAGATAGCGATGAGCATAGCATTACCATAGATTTTATGATTCTACCTGAAGAGAGTGATGAGATATTATGTGTTGCCTTTGATGACAAGGGAGACATAAACGGCGTGTCTTGGGAGAGTTGAGTCGTTGTTATTCATAATGTAAAGAATTATGTTTGTCGGTGTACTTGTACGTCGGAGCAACACGGTATAAATCTAAAGTATAAGCAAATAAAGAGGAATAGATATGAAACCATTTGAAAACTTTGATTGGACAAACTTTTGGAACGATAGTGATTACGCGAAGAAAGCATATATAGGCAAAGCGCCTACGGACGAAGAAATATCGGAAATAGAAAAAGAATTGGGCTACAAACTGCCGCAATCCTATATCGAACTCATCAAAAAGCACAACGGGGGTATTCCTATACCACGTGTATTTCTTACAGACGATTATGAAATAAACATTACCGGTATATTCGGCATAGACAGAACAAAACGCCATTCGCTTTGCGGCGAACTGGGTAGCGCATTTATGATATCGGAGTGGGGCTATCCTAATATTGGCATTGCCGTGGCCGATACCATTTCGGGTGGTCACGATATGATTTTTCTTGATTATAGGGAGTGCGGAAAAGATGGTGAGCCCAAAGTGGTCGTAGTAGATCAAGAGAGCGATTATCATATCGGCGTTTTGGCGGATACCTTTGAAGACTTTATCAAAGGGCTTACCATAGATGCCACAGAAATGGAAAATGAAGACTTTGCGCTTTTAGAAGAAAATCAAAAATGCCTTGCCATAAAGTTCCTTCAAGAGACGCAGGAAGAAGAGCGCGTGATAGAATTGCTCACCTATGTAGGCATAGAGAATTTGAGCGCTAAACTTATGGGTATGCTGGCTAGGTCTTACAACAACAATAATCAGGAAAACGAGGCGATGAGAATCATGGATATGATTCCTGAGGAAGAGAGAAAAGCAGTATGGTATTACCGTTATGGCTATTCTTATGCGAGTCGATGCTTTCCCCATAATTCGGAAGCCGACAACTTAAAGGCCTTGGAAATGTTTGAAAAGGCTATCGAAAAGGCCGAGGATGAAAAGGTTATAGAATGGTGTATGGAACTTGTGGAATTTCGTTTGCTGTCTGGGGCTTTAGAGAAAAATAAATCGCAAACGCCGCTGGTATATGAGCATTATAAGAAATACAAGAACGAAGATGTTGCGCCGGAAGCGCCTGCTAATGATCAGCAGCACAAATATAATAATCTGTTTGACGTAAATTGGATTTTTGATAAGCACGATTATTCAGCAGAAGAATTTGAGGCTAAATTCAATGAAAAGATGACGCAAAGGCTTGGCGAGAACTGGCGGGAAACGGAATGTAACGCACCAATAGAAGAAGCGGAAATACTTGTTACATACGAGGCGTGGATAGAAAGCTTGGAGCAACTCTATGATAATGAATGTCTGACTGATGACTATGAAGAACTTCTTGAAGAGGAAAAAGAAGATGGTATGTGGCAGGTAGATATCAGGGCGCATTTGAAAGCCGATAATGGAAAGTCTTTTTCTGTACAGGAGATAGTCTGGAAACTGCAAAAGCTGATGGCTAATAAAGAGCTGGGCGACCACGTATTTTTTGAAGGAATAGATTATGAGGGCAGTAGTTCTGATTACACTGAGCATGAAGTTCCTATGTTTTACGTAGTTTGCGGAAGTTGACGTGCAGTAATATACGGCTAAGGATATAGAGCAGACAATTGGCTGTAAAGATGAAAATAGCAAGAGACTTTGGCGCATATTTCAAATACTCGCTTCACGATGCACGCATCAGGGAGATGGAGTATAAGGACGGAAGTCTGATATTGCATTTTGATTATATCTTTTCCTATGATGAAGGTGCAGAACACACTCATAAAGCACAAATCATTTTTGAGCAAGTAGATATAGATGATGTGGATGTACTTGTGTTCAGCGATACGCTGTTAGATGATTTTCAAGGCAAGCGCATAGATTTTGAAACATATCAAAGTAAATATAAGCGTAGTGAGTTTGAGATTATCCACGAAACGTACAATTGGGGTATGGCTGTATTCCAAGGCTGGCTTTGGACGGATCAAGTCCCTGTACACTGTGTGATGAATGTCTTCTTCGCGGGGAAAATGATTTATGATATTGAGCCGACAATTAGTAAGTAATAATGAAGGCGGCAAAACAATGAAAGAAAAGCTAAATGCATTTATAGAAGATTTTAAGAAAGAGGCACTTCTCGACGTAATCAAGATAGAGCTAACGGCTAACCCGATGGTGGGAATTACACAGAGTAAGGTAGGCGGACACTTCTATTTGCCAAAATCAGCTTGTATTCCAACCAATGATAAGGGCGAACAACTGATGTTTCTGGCACAGATAAACTGTGAAGAGTTGCCCGAGAACGCTATATATCCGAAGAAAGGCATCGTACAGTTTTGGATTTTTGGTGGCGATTATGATATGGGTAATGACTATGAAAACCCTTGCTCCGATATAAATAAACGCGTTCTGTATTATCCTACGATCGAAGACCACTTCTCTGAGCAAGAGTTGACTACTCTTTACAAACCAAAGGGTGACGAAGACGGATATCTGTGTACGCCCCTCATGACCGATACTCCTTTATCTATGGCCTTTAAGTCGGAGAAGCAATGGCCGCTGTTATTCGACTATCGTGCCGGAGCTGTCTTTGTGAAAAAGTGGAATTCGCATTTTCCCGAACAGCAAGTGGGAAGTCTTTGTGAGATCAATGATATAGACGAAGATCTTTTCGGTGAACTCTATGATGCGCTTGAGATTGAAAAGCATACGCAAATAGGAGGCTATGGATACTTTACGCAGTCAGACCCACGCACTTGCGAGTCGCTGCAAAACTATACTGAATTATTGTTTCAGCTCGACTCTTACTATGGTGATGAGGATTACCAAATTCTTTGGGGCGACTCGGGCGTGGGCAACTTCTTCGCCACAAAAGAGCAACTGAAGAACCTCGACTTTACGAAATGTTTGTATAGTTGGGATTGTTGCTAAGCTATATGTAGAGCGTATGTTCCCCAAAATGTTGCGCATGTTTGAGGAATACAGCTCTTTATTCGCGAAAAGATGCGATTGCTTTTTCAATCAAAGCGAAAAAGGGGTATTGTAAAATCAATATAGTTAGAAATAACAACAAGTATGAGGCAGGAGTTTGTTTGCTTAGTAGAACTTGGAAGAATGCCCAATGAATCTCTTTCCGACGATGCGTCTGTTGATCGCTTAATAAATTGCTACGATGCGCATCTTGAAAGGATTAACTTGCCTCTTTCGTACGAAGAAGCTTTGGTCTTAGTTCGCATTTTTCCCGAATCAGCTTTCTACGATCTTCAGTGGCGTCTTTTACAATTAGTGGAATCAATGATTAAGGAAGTAAGCGAAGCTGATTATCTGCGCTTAATTAGTCAATGTCCAAGTGAAGAGTGGAGAGAAGGCCTGATAAATAGATACAAGAACTGGAAGGCGACTGTTAGGGCGGAGGAAGATAATCTTAACAACCCCGATTCTACCAGTCTCTTTTAGGTAGAATCGGGGTTGCTATATCATGCTATTTTTGTAGCACTACATCAGGCTGTAGGCCACAGTAAGGCCGGCCATAACGATGCTGACCATACTCATCAGTTTGATAAGAATGTTCAAACTTGGACCTGATGTGTCCTTGAATGGATCACCAACGGTGTCGCCAACAATTGTGGCTTTATGGACGTCACTACCTTTGCCGCCGAAGTTTCCTTCTTCCACGAATTTCTTAGCATTGTCCCACGCACCACCGGCATTCGCCATAAAGACGGCCAGCGTAAAGCCGGCGCAGAGGCCGCCAACGAGGAGACCGAGCACACCGGCAACGCCGAGGACTACGCCTGTGACGATGGGGATGATAATGGCTAAGAGCGAGGGTAGAATCATTTCGTGCTGGGCAGCGCGTGTGCTGATTTCGACACAGCTACCATAGTCGGGCGTGGCCTTGCCTTCGAGGATGCCTTTTATTTCGCGGAACTGGCGTCGCACTTCATCGACCATCTTAGCCGCGGCACGTCCGACAGCACCCATCGTGAGTCCGCAGAAAAGGAAAGCAGCCATCGCGCCTATGAATACACCTACGAGTACGCGCGGGTTCATCAGCGTCACTTGGAAGTATTCCATCATTTCGGGCATAGAAGCCTTTGACGGATCGAAAGCATTGCCCGCTGCATCGATAAATTGCTGTCCGCCCTCCATAGCTCGCGTCATGGCGATTTTTATTTCTTCTACATAAGAAGCCAGCAAGGCCAGTGCGGTAAGTGCTGCCGAACCGATGGCAAAGCCTTTGCCCGTGGCAGCCGTGGTATTGCCGAGTGCATCAAGTGCATCCGTGCGGTGACGTACCTCCTTGCCCAACTCACTCATTTCAGCATTGCCGCCGGCGTTGTCGGCGATAGGGCCGTAAGCGTCCGTAGCGAGCGTGATGCCCAGCGTGGACAACATTCCGACAGCCGCAATGCCGATACCGTAGAGTCCTTTCGAGATGCTCTCAGCACTCATAGAGAGATCGAAATGATTAGCGCAGAGATAACTCAACATAATGGCCACACCTATAGTAAGCACGGGGATGCTCGTGGAAATCATACCCGTACCGATACCTTTGATGATAACTGTAGCAGGTCCAGTCTGGGCCGATTCGGAAATAGCTTGGGTGGGCTTATAACTATGCGAGGTGTAATACTCTGTGGCTTGTCCGATGACGACGCCCGCCGTGAGACCACTGATGACGGAGAAACTGAGGCCTACCCAGTTGTCGAGGCCGAGTACATAAAGGATGAGGAACGTGGCGAAGGCAATCAGCACAGCGCTGGTATTGGTGCCGACGGCCAGTGAACGTAGCAACTGACTCATGCTTGCTCCTTCTTTGGTGCGCACGAGGAAGATGCCGATGAGTGAGAGGAAGATACCGACAGCGGCAATAATCATGGGGGCGATGACAGCCCGCATCTGCATGTCACCGGCCGAAGCAAAGGCCGTGGCACCTAAAGCGGCCGTAGAAAGAATGGAGCCGCAATAGCTCTCATAAAGGTCGGCGCCCATACCGGCTACGTCGCCTACGTTGTCGCCTACGTTGTCGGCAATGGTAGCAGGGTTGCGCGGGTCGTCCTCCGGGATGTCGGCTTCAACCTTCCCGACAATATCTGCACCAACATCCGCGGCTTTCGTATAGATACCGCCACCAACGCGGGCAAAGAGGGCTTGGGTGGAAGCTCCCATACCAAAGGTGAGCATCGTGGTCGTGATGGTGATGAGCGAAACGTGGTCAGTGCCGTAGACATAGGAGAGGGCGATGAACCACAGGGCAATGTCCAAGAGTCCAAGTCCGACAACGACCAATCCCATTACCGCACCGGAGCGGAAGGCAATACGCAAACCGCTGTCTAAGCTCTTGCGCGCAGCATTGGCGGTTCGCGCGGAAGCATAGGTAGCAGTCTTCATACCGAAGAAGCCGGCCAAACCACTGAAAAGACCGCCCGTGAGGAAGGCGAAAGGTACCCAGGGATTTTGGATCTTAAGGACATAGGCCATGAAAGCAAAGAGAACGACGAGCACTAAAAAGACTTTGAACACGACGAGGTACTGCTGTCTGAGGTAAGCCATTGCGCCCTTGCGGACGTGCTCTGCAATTTCGCGCATTCGAGGTGTGCCTTCATCGGCCTTCATCATATTCTTAAAGAAGAACCAGGCCATGGTCAACGCTACTACTGATGCAATGGGCACCAGCCAGAAAAGGGGAGTTACAGTCATAAACGTTTTATTTAAGGTTTGATATTTTTGTCAGCATATATGCCTTCATTGATTAGGAAGCCCAATATATGGAGTATTTTTTATGTACCCAAAAAATCACACAAAAAAGTTGCAATTTAGCATCTCAATATTTCAATTTTCGGGATTCGAACTATAAAATCGCCCCTTATCGCGATGATTAAGACGATAAGGGGAGCGATGATTTTAATTGATAGATTTATAGCGCTTATCATCGAAGTTCCCTATGCATAGATGCTTCGACAGTTTCATCATCAACGTGTTAGGAACCATTGCAGCCTATTAGTCTGCTCCCAAAGCAGCCGTGCATCAATGCGCAAAGGACTATCGACACGTAGCTTACTCTGTTTTGAATTCGCCGAACTTACGTTAATTTCTTGCATAGTCAAAGGCAAGATAGCGCATTGAGCATCCGCGGCACTTGTGGGCGAAATGGCGAGGATATTATTGGGCCGGCTCATTATTAAATACGCCCCATCGACAAGCTGGCAATGGCGACCGCAGAAGGCAGCCGGTGGCCCCGCTTGCACCTATTCGAACAAGCAGCTGCGTAGTCTTTTTTCACGCTGTGCGCAAGAGAGAAAAAAGGGCTTAGGGAAGTGGCGAAACTTTCTTAGGTGAGTCGAAAAACTTTCATAGGTGATCGGAAAAACTTTCTCCTATGATCGAAAAAATTGTCTTATAAGACAATTTTTCGACGCTTATAGGAAAGTTTTGAGGGTCTATATGTGTCTGATTCTCAGTAGCTATTTTGGCCTTCCCGGCGCCGTTTTCGCCTGAATTTGGATATTTAGTGCTCTTGGAGCAAATACTTATAAAACAGTTCTAATTCTTCTGTATCTTGGTCTAAAGATCTCTTTCTGTCGTAGATTTCTTTATATTTTGCTTCGACGCCCTCTATGTCATCCAACTTCTTCAATAAATACAGGGCGACATAATCGGTATGTTTTATTAAGTATGCATCATGATCAATCAGAGCAAACCAGTTCTTTGCATAGGCCACACTTTGTAATAGTTCTGTCTGCCAATTGTTTTTCTCCTCTAATGTCTCAAAGTTAGAAAACCAAATTGAAAATTTCGCATTAAAATCACTCAAAGTCTGCTTATCAGCTTTGAAGAATCTCCAGTCGGTTAATCCATAGACATCTTTATTAGATGTTCTCCCTTTGAAAATATCCTCTATCACTTTGTCGGTGAAATTAGTAGGGTATTTTATAAGTGGATCTTTCAATACTCTTTTTAGAATCGTATTTACCCCTGTAGAAATACGCTTGTTTTGCAACTTAAGTCTAAGATGCAATGAAAAATGTGTCTTTGATTTGGTTACGCTAATCTCATAAATATATAAACTATCTCCTTTCCTTTTCTCAAACTTATTTGGCGCTTTCAGTTTAAACCCATCTAGCTCAAAAGAAGTTCGAATCACATCTACAATTTTCCCTACGACGTCTTTCTTTTCCATATGCTTTATTATTGATTGCCTCCGAATGGAACATTTCAGACCTTTGAAGTAACATGCGTTCGGGATAAGAACGCACATTAAAAAGTTGTAGGTGTGAAATGTCTCTTGCGGTCTTATAGATGAAAATAAATAGTTACATTAAAATAGTCTTGCTTATCACGGATTCATCTATAATCGAGTTATGTGTATATTCTCTATGCCCTATGCATTTATCATTCTCTCTGTTGAAAATGTTCTTTAATATCACGATCATTCGATCGCTTACAATGCTCCTGCAACTTATGAGGCAAATTCTTATTTAGACAAATGGCAACCTTACACCCTTTATCTCCTTTGTCAAAAATGAGCTGCATCAGCTCTTCATTTAAGTTCTCATACGCTGCAATTTCAGACAATATACTATAGGCTAAATCATTTGGTAAATAGCTTATTAAACTTCTTACAACCAAATCAAAATCCTGCGGTTTTATATCGATGTGGAGTGTGATATTAGTTGAGGTGTCCCAAATATCACTCAATCTCTTGAAGTCATCGACAATCTTTGTTTTGTTTATATATAGTGCTCTCATCCTTCGCTTTTTTAGGCATTTTCCAAGTCTGACGATCTTTCTTATTTAAATTACCAACTAAAGGACTGTTTCCTTCTTCTACAGGGTTATATTCAGATCAAAAGAACGTGCAATAACATCAGGAATTCAATTTAATTAAAAGGTTCTTGTATCGTTCCCGATATACTTCATCCGGCAAAAGATATTTGCTGGCAACTTTCTTTGCGCGTTCAGTATTATGCTGCATAGTATACATTGCAATAGCAAGCAAGGCAACAACATCATTACTATTTGAGAAGAAATAGATCTTCTGATTTTCAAAATCATCAAGCACATTACGTATGGTACTTCTGTCGTCCAAAAATGGGATTATCTTTTTAATGATAAGGGGTTTGATCTCTTTTTCTATGAGCAGATTCATATCTTCAACTGAAGTTGGTCGCCATTCAACCGCTTTAGTGTCGCAAACAAGGCCTGCGTTGACGTTCACAACAGTGTCTATGGCATCAAATTTATTATCAGCCCCTTTTAAACTTGTTGCTACTTTAGTTATTTCCTTTGAGTCAAAACGGATCATCATACTGATATGTCCTATACTTTTATCATCTTGGTATTTTGCAGGGGTTATGAAGAATAGAATTGATTGATCGAAGTCATCTTTACTTCGTCGGAACTTTAGCGATCCTGGTTTCCATTTAAAACCAAACTTGAGAAGTTGGTCTACCAAAATACTTTCTATGCTTGTTTTGAAGAATGCTTTTAACGCTTTTGCCTCCATTGTTGTTTACGCGCTACGATCTTTATTGTTTATACTTCCTGTAGCTTTTACCTCTTACAATTACGAACACCTTTGGCCGGAAGTGGTTTTGCTTACCCCTTCGTCAAGTATTCTTTGAGCTTTCGTCTTGGTTGCCATTGGTTCTTTCATTCCTTGAAATTCCTTTGTTGCTCGTATAGTGGTATAATCGAAAAATACCCAATCTTAGTATACGCCCACATATTCGCATCAGATACATACCCATATTGCATCGCGTTATTTCCCTGTCAAACTTAACGAGTTTCGGCTGATAAAATTGTCTATTCTCGGGGCGTAATATCTGCACCTATTGTAGCATAGCTCCGTCTCTACCTTCTCGGGCTAATCTTGATGGCGAAATATAAGCTCAACTTATCACTTCACATCTTTCTTTACGCACTTTGCTAAATTTCCATTTTCAATCTAAAAGCCGCCTGGTCCCCTAAAAGGTCTTTTGACGGCATCCTAAAAGCAGAAAGACAATATACCCATTCTTCATCTTGCCAAGGAAAGAACAAAGCCCCACCTCCTCTTACAGCCTTAGACCCTGACACTGTATCAGAATTTAGCTCGAGGTTAATGGTGAAATCATTGGAGCACCACTCTCCGAAATAGAGACCATATAAACCAAAATCATTGCAGTTCAGATCTGTTAAAGAGGACAAATCCCAGGATAACCATTTCTCTAATTCAGATTCAGTAGGAAGGGTGTTGCCAAAACAGAACAATGAGTGCCTTCCACCTCTGCAGGCATATTCCCATTCTTCCTCATTAGGAATCTTAGATGATAAGTTCGTAGCAATACTTTCTGCCAAAGTATAGTCACAGAAAAAAGGGCTATAATCGTCCCCTTCTACCTTGATGGATTTACCCAAAAGATAGTTGTAGTTGAGTATATGACAGTTTAATACGGGAGTTATACTAAGTAAGAACGGACGAAGTTGTACTTTTCGCACAGGTCGCATTTCTTCAATCGAAATGTTGGGTGTTTCTGTCAATTTCTGAATTTGTATATATTCTTCCTCTGAGAACCCCATGGTATATTCTCCTCTTGGAATATAAATGAATACAATACCAGTATCCAAATCTTTAAAACGTGGTAAATTTACGTTATTCAGATGATCGTCTGATAAAAAAGAAAATCTATCTCCAAACTTTTCTTCTACAGACTTTATTGCTTTTGTGTGATGACTTACCATAATAATCGGCTTTGTTTATTAAATCCATCTTTTGGTAGACTTTAGCTTAGAGTAATACTCAATATCCTGCTGTACGATTGTTTGCGTAGCAAGCAATCGATTTAATATCTCTTCAGAAATTTCCTCGTCCTCTGCGCACCCAGTGTTTTTTGCTAAGAGCATGAGTGCTTCCTTGATAAGGGTGTTTTTGTTGGAAATCAGTATTGTATAATCACGTTTTACTTGAACAATCAGTTCCTCTATTCGTTTTTTATTGAACTTGTTTGCTTGAAAATCCTCCTCATCAGAATTATAATCTATATTGTAATAATCTTCTAAGATAGATTTTATTCTTTCGAGCTCTTTGAAATAATATGTCTCTTTCATCTTCTAAAGCTTTCCTCCATTTAGGAATTATTCTAAGCTCCCTTCATCTATATGTCTCTGAAGGGAGTAATTAGCAGAACTATTTTTGGCTAAATGGTTGTATTATATAATGTCTTTTTCTTCTTGTTTCTATTTGTTGCTCTATGACAAAGATAAACCCTAAAACATCTAACTCTATGATAGAATTATAAACTTGGCCATAAAATGTCGGGTTCCAACAGTTAACCTAATCGGGCCTTACGATATGTATACGCCTATATTTGAACCATAGTAGAAAAAATGATTGTCCTGCAAATTCGTCTCTTCGTCCTAGTATATCCTTAGTGCTTAAACAGAATAAAGTCAACGTAGCGTGAAAACTAGATTGGAGATATACAAAAAGAAGACCATAGCTTAATGCTCTATCTTGGGTTTCAAAACCATTTAAAGGGAGTGTGAAATTTCTTTTCCTTAATGCAATCATCATACCATACGTTATAGTCGGTTGGTATTTGAGCACTAACTCCTTTCAGCCAATATTGTTCACCATAAGCTCCTAACATTGCCCAATGGTATTCTGTTTCATGATTTAAGCATATAATGTCATCATAATCTTCTGGTCTCTTATAATAATGTTTTTTTAGAATTTCATCTGCCTCTTCGGTTGTTTTATGTACATACTTCACCAGTATGCATCTGATGATAAATAACCATGCATTATAATACATACCAACCTTTTCGCCTGTCTTATTGTCCGAAAAAACTAATATCTCTTCCATGTATCTTTTAGTTGTAGCAATTGTAAATATCGTCTATACTGTTCAGATCTTCAATAGACATTCCATTGGGTGTTATTCCTGCATAGAGGAGCGCGTAAGTGTGGGTGCGATACTCTTTTGATAGTAAATTACAAAAATATAATTGTATTTCAGTTAGATGCTTTTTATCTATCAATATACCTTTGCCAAGATGTTCTTGAAATAAAATGCTACTCAAATCTTCTAACATAAACCTATGGGGTGGAAAATCGAATTCTTCGTCAAGGTTCATTTTTCTAATTGTATCGTATCCATTCATTATCTGCTTGATAGAGTATTCTTGATAGCTTACGTCTTTATGTAAACTATCCATCATCAATGCTGATGTTGCCAAAACACATTCATAACCATTTCCCCATACAAATGAATGTTGATTGGGTGTAGAAAGGGAAGTAATCGCAAGTTCTTTGTCAAACTCCAATCGATTTATACATAAACCCAAATTAGTAATACTATCCTGTTGGGTAGTAATGTTTAATTCGCGGATTTTTAAATTTGGATTTTTGAAACTCATCAATCCACATGCAAAAAGCAACTCTCTTATATTTTGTAAGTTAGCATTATGCATCAACGTTTCAAAAGTTTTTTGACTGTCGTCTAATGCAGATTTATAAAAAATAACTTCTGGCGTTTGCGCTTCAAGATTGTCTGCAAATACCCTTTTTACGAAGGATTGAAATCGCTTGTAAAATTTAAACTCGTCAGAATATTGTGAAGACAATTTCGGTGCAGCAATCTGATATTCTATAGGTTGTACTAAGATAGAATTTTCGTCTCGAATAAACTCTTGAAACATATAGCCTAAGAAGTTTAGAATCTCATTTTTATAGTGAGTCTTTCCTCCTTGGAGAATGTTGCACTCTATAACTTCAATGACAGGTTCTATTACGTTATATATTTTAAATTGGTGCTTTATGTTGGGCGCTAAATCGTTATAAAGGAAATTCTCAATATCTTCCGACGAGTCTTCGGCAGAAAATAAATAGTCTAATTGAGAAGGAATTTCTTCAATAGCCTCTTTGTTCGGTGCTTGATAATGTTGCCAATTTATGTTCATTTCCATATTTGATAATCGGGACGACAAAAGCCGGTTATTAAATCCAGAATTTCATTCACAAATTCAGAGTTATCTTGATTGTCTTCTGATATCTTTTGAAAGAAACACAGAACTTCTTCTTTACTCTTTCCTGCGTTTTTATAGACAGATAAAATATTTCTATATTTCAGATAAAACTCTATTGGCAAGTTTTCGACATCTGTATATTTTGTCTGCCAATCTTTAATATCTGACGAAATTAAAAGAGCATTTTCTTTATCTAACTTGAACATAAGTTTTTAACTTGTTATGCAAATGATTCAACGAAACTTGATGTTTTGCTGATTCAGATAACCAACTCCTACGGCTTCTGCAATTTATTTTCCTTTTGTGCTGTACTAAAAAGCCACATTCTTAAAAAGGAAATATTACTTTCATCTTATTCTCTGCATTGGCATTCCATTTTATTTGCGTCAGATTATCGTGAGAATACGCTAAGCTAAACCTACTTTTATATAGGTTATTGGGGAAGAAATCTGTATTCTTAAACAACGACTGATCTTTATGTTGTCTATCAATAGACACAATATGATTATATTCGTCGTAATGGTATTCTTCTGCTATGTAATTTCCTTTGCTGTCCATATTTAACATGGAGAGCATCTTTCCATTTTTTACGATTGAACATTGTATATAATCTATTTGCTCAACAATATTAAAACAATAGACCTTAACTTCCGAGCTATGATATTCGAAGAAGATGTGTTGGGCCGGTAAATCGTAATTGTCGGTATAGCCATAAATAGCAATAACTTTATCCTCCCTATCTAGAAAGTGTTGAAACTTTCCACTCTTCTTTGATGGCGTTTTAGTTATCTTTCGTCCTCTTTTTATATGCTTCCTTTCCAGATCAAAGGGATATATTTCAAAAAGGACTGACGTCCCCCAAATGCAATAAGCATATTCAAATTCTCTTTTCTGTTTGAACAGAGAGCTTGTATCACCGGAGATCAGATTCCATAAAACTTTTTCTTTCTCTTCTATATTCATTTAGCCTTTACATATAAATGTTTTACCATTACTCGATGTTTCCATAATTCAACACAGTTCTTCAATAGATCCTTCATACTAATCGGACTACGTTTCTTCTACGGAGAAGTTACGATAAATCGAAGAACCATTCGAGGAAAGTATTGAAATCGCTCCATTGAGGCTTTAGATTGCCCTTATGAAAGTCGGCTAACGGCTGTCCAAGACTAAGTTCTAATACTTCGCCGGTCTGTTTGTTGTAGAAGAAACCGCCTTCTCCCTCAAAGCTATCAAGCGGAATATACTCGTTGGGCAGGCTCAATATCGAGCGCATATTTTCTATTTGGTTGAAATAAGACGAGTTTATGGCAAACCAGCATATATTATATATATCGCTATACCTACCAGAGAATGTTACAGCATTGGTATAAAGATGAAACCAGGCAAAGGGTGTTTCAAAATTAATCCCTAAGTCAGACATTACTTTTCGATAGTTTGCATCTTCTGTTGTATCATATAAACCGGTTTCGACCAAATACTCTTTTAATTTTTCTGACAACATAGTTCTTACATTTTTAATTCAGCTTCTGCTCTTTGTCTTCCATAAGCCTTTCTATCAGTTCCAAACAGTTTTCAATTTGTAGGATGCTCTGGATGGATATTTGGTAAATAAGAATGCCGTGCGTTGCTTTTATTATACTTTTGATGTGTTGATGCAGACAACTCCAATCATGAATCTTTTATATTTAGCTTCTGCAGCGATTTAGTCAATCTTAAAAACGCTGTTTAAGAACAATAAGATCTCTTCGTTAACATCCAGCTTATAATCAAATTTATTATTCCGAGTTTCTATCTTAATCGTCTCATTGCATAATGACATTTGCTGTATGGCTTCTCTGGTGAACTGTGGCTTGTTTTTTACGACAAAGTATTGTTCTCCTTCATTGAATATCCTGATGGAATCAATGATATTGTAATCTTTCGCCTTGCTTATATAAAGATGTTCCAACTTGTCGCCGGTAAAAAATAAATCTATTTTGTCGAGGTCTTTAGTGCTTAGAACGTTTTTCCCTGCGCCCATTACAAGCTTAAATCCTAACATATTAACCTGAAAGTCTGTATGTATGGTAATGAGTACCGACTCCTGCCCAACATTACAAGTCAAGCTTCTTTTATCAACATCCAAGTCTATAAATTCTACTGTCGTAAGTACAGATTGACCGTGAGGGTTTAGATCGACCTTAAACCCATCATTAAGTCTATTTGTAAACTTCAATCCTGATGAAACAATAAGTTCCTCAAGGTTAGGATTATAATAAAACAGGAAATCCTGTGCTTCAATTTGTTTCAAATCCGTTGTTTTATGTCTCAGATTGAATCGTCAGAAAATTCTCTGAGGTAATGTTCGACAAAGATAATGGGCCGTTTTCATTTTCCCGCAGCTTTTGCAAATAAGTTTTATTCTTCTGTATCTTTTCTAATACTCTTTGTTTCAGTCTCTACGTGCAGAGATTGCTGTTTCTACTTGCTGAGACCTGCGCCTCTACGTGCAGATACTACTGCCTCAACGCGTAGAGATACTGATACTCTCCGTGTTTGTGTTCGGAGGGCTAAGCCAAACTAAGCTTTTCTGTCTTTACGTACGTATGAGGCTTTATAAAAGAATAAGGAAAAAGTACTATCGTTTTATGTAAAAAAGTACTATTGTTTTACCAAAAAAGTACTATCGTTTTTTATGAAACCATCTATGCTTTTATAAGCGTCTTAATATCAGACGAGTATGAAGTTCTATAAAATGACCTGTTTCTTACGTTTTTCTGGCAACAGTTGAGCGTTTGTGTTTGTGACAATTTTTGCTCAACGCAGATCTTTGATTGGGCGGAATAAGGATAGGGAAATTGGCGCCGCCGGACGAAGCGTAAAACTTCTTTATGCTCGTCTATAGATAAATGGCAATACGGCTTGGGGCGGGGCGTTGCTTGTGAAGGTGATATTGACGGCCGACCTTTGAAGATATATCTTTAGTTGAAGAAGAATTGGAGATGATAGCGGCAAGCTATTTCTGTCAAAAGCGCAATATTTGGTGCTGCTTTCTTTAAAAAAGCGTTGAAAGGCGAGGATTTGGCATATTGCTTGCTATGTTGCTTCTGAAATCAATAAAATAAAAATACCTATGAGTTTCGCTTGGATCATATTCATCCTCGTAGCTTTATTGAGCTATGCTGTTCAGTATAATTTGCGCAATAAGTTTGAGCGCTATTCTCACGAACTATTGGCTTCCGGCCTGAGTGGTGCGGAAGTGGCGCAAAAGATGCTGCAAGAGAATGGAATTTATGACGTTACTGTCACGGCGACGCCCGGTTCGTTGACCGACCATTATAATCCGACCAATAAGACCGTTAACTTGAGTGACGAGGTTTACAACGGGCGTTCCGTAGCTTCAGCTGCTGTCGCCGCCCACGAATGTGGACATGCCATACAGCACGCTCGTGCTTATGCCCCTTTGACGTTGCGCTCGGCGCTCGTGCCGGTGGTTAGTTTTACTTCGCAATGGATGCATTGGGTTTTGCTTGCCGGCATCCTTTTGGTGCAGATCGTTCCGACAATCCTCCTTGTCGGTATCATCCTTTTTGCTCTGACGACTTTGTTTAGTTTCGTCACGCTCCCCGTAGAGATTGATGCGAGTCGCCGCGCCGTCAATTGGATCCGGTCGGCCGGCGTTGTCACTCCGCAAGAATATCCCGGTGCCGTTGATGCTTTGCGCTCAGCAGCCTATACCTACGTTATCGCCGCTTTAAGTTCTTTGGCTACGCTGATCTACTATATAATGGAGTATGCAGGTGCTACCCGTAGAGGCTAACATAAAAAAGCGATGCTCTGACTGCAGAACATCGCTTTACAAAGTGTTGGGGTACTCGGATTCGAACCAAGAATGACAGGACCAGAATCTGTAGTGTTACCATTACACCATACCCCAAAAGCATTAAATGTGCAATGAGAAAATCCTCAAATGCGGATGCAAAGATAGCGTCTTTGTTTTGAAAAGCCAAAGCTCCCTCTGCTTTTTTCTGATTTCGTCGCAATTTTTGCCGGCATCGCGTTTCTAATATGAATTAATGCGTAATTTTGCGTTCAATCCAAACAACTTATACATTTATAATAGATGAATTCCACTCCCGAAATAGTAAATACGATTGTTCAAGGTATGCAGGAGAAAAAAGCTTTCGATGTTACCATCGTAGATCTCCGCAAGATTGACACAGCTCCCGCAGAATATTTTGTTTTGTGCAATGCCGGCAGTCCGCAACAAGTAGAAGCGGTCGCTGCATCCGTGAGCGATGAGGCTCGCAAGGCGCTCAATGAGCGTCCGGCCGCAGCTGTAGGCTTAGACAACGCACAATGGGTCGCAATGGATTATGGTACCGTGATGGTGCACATATTCCTGCCCGAGATGCGTGAGTTTTATGCCCTCGAAAGCCTGTGGGAAGACGCAGAAATAAAAGAAATCCCTAATCAAGATTGAAATGAACGGAAAACCCAAGCAAAAAAATAATCTGCCGAAGTTCAACCTGTATTGGTTGTACGCTATTCTGATTATTTCCCTCGTGTTTATGCTCTTCCGGGGAAATTTCGGAGAAGGCGGATTTGATAAAGAAGTGCCCTATACTACATTCAAGGAATATGTAGCCAAAGGTTATGCCAAGAGTGTTACGGTCAACAAGAGTGATGGTATAGCCCGCTTCATCGTTGCCCCTGCTCACATTCGCGATGTCTTTCATCAAGGCAGCGATGACGTCGGTACAGCCCCTACGGTCTCTAGTAAAGTTCCCTCTGTCGATAAGGTCGAAGACTTTCTCAGTGTGGCCTATAAGGGCAGCGTAAGCTATGAAGAGTCGAGCCACTTCTGGCTTAATTTGCTCGGCAGTACATTCCCCTTCCTCATACTCATTTTGTTCTACTTCTGGATGTTCCGCGGCGTCAATGGCGGCGGTGGAGGCAGCGGCGGAAGTGGTGGCATCTTTAATGTAGGCAAGAGCAAGGCCCGTCTGTTTGAAAAAGGTTCCGGTTTGAACGTCACTTTTGCCGACGTAGCCGGACAAGAGAGTGCCAAAGAAGAAGTTCAAGAAATCGTAGAATTTCTCAAGAATCCTTCAAAATACACCGAGTTAGGTGGTAAAATACCCAAGGGCGCATTGCTCGTAGGCCCTCCGGGAACAGGAAAAACACTGCTGGCAAAGGCTGTGGCGGGTGAGGCTCACGTGCCTTTCTTCTCTCTTTCAGGCTCTGATTTTGTCGAGATGTTTGTCGGCGTTGGCGCAAGCCGCGTCCGTGATCTCTTCCGTCAAGCTAAGGAGAAAGCCCCGTGTATCATTTTCATTGATGAGATTGATGCCGTAGGCCGTGCGCGCGGCAAGAACGCCTCCTTTGGCGGAAACGACGAACGCGAGAACACGTTGAACCAACTCTTGACCGAAATGGACGGTTTTGGTACCAATTCCGGCGTGATTATTCTCGCTGCCACCAACCGCGTGGACATTCTTGACAAAGCCCTGCTACGTGCCGGCCGTTTCGATCGCCAGATCCACGTAGATTTGCCCGATCTGCCCGAACGCATTGCCATTTTTAAGGTCCATTTGCGTCCATTAAAATACGATCCGGCTTTAGATATCGAACTGCTGGCGCGCCAGACGCCGGGCTTCTCCGGTGCTGACATAGCCAATGTTTGTAACGAAGCTGCGTTGATTGCTGCGCGCCACGATCACATCACGGTTACGCGTCAAGACTTCTTAGATGCTGTCGACAGGATCATAGGCGGATTGGAGAAGAAAAATAAAGTGATGACTGAGGCCGAGAAGAGAACGATCGCCATCCACGAAGCTGGTCACGCTTCTGTATCTTGGCTGTTGCGCTACGCGAATCCTTTGGTAAAGGTCACGATTGTGCCTCGTGGGCAAGCGCTTGGCGCTGCCTGGTATTTGCCGGAGGAGCGCACCATCACAACGCGCGAACAGATGCTCGATGAAATCTGTGCCACACTCGGTGGCCGCGCTGCTGAAGAGTTGGTTACAGGTCACATTTCCTCCGGTGCACTTAGCGATCTGGAGACTGTCACGAAGCGTAGCTATGGTATGGTCGCTTACCTCGGTATGAGCGATGAGCTGTCCAATCTCTGCTATTACGATACACAGGAATATAATTTTACCAAACCTTATTCTGAGAAGACGGCCGAAAAGATCGACGCTGAGGTCCATAAGTTGATCAATGAGCAATATGCTCGTGCAAAGCAACTCTTAATGGACAACAAGGAAAAGCACGCCGCTCTCGCTGAACTCTTGATAGAGCGTGAGGTGATCTTTACCGAGGATGTGGAGCGCATATTTGGCCCGCGTCCGTGGAAGAGTCGCGCCGACGTGCTCTTGGAAGAGGAGCAGCAGGCCAAGCAAAAGGCGGCACAAGTGCCTACCGACAATGTCACCATGACGCCTCCGGCGATTCCCGGCTCGCCCTCGATGCAAAGTATCTCTGCACCGCTTGAGCAAAACGCGGCTGAAGAAGCGCCGCAGGATGAGAAGTCTGCATCCGTCTTGCCGCCGGAAATTCCGACGGTGGCTGCCGAGGACGATCAGAATAGTGAAACCACAAACGAAGAACCGCATGAGTAATCTTGCCCTGCGCGCACTGACCGGAACGGCCTTTGTCGCCGTACTCGTAGGCTCAATATTGCTTTCGCCGTGGAGCTTTACCTTGCTCTTTGCCTTGGTCACGAGCTTGACGCTTTGGGAGTTTGGCGAGAATGTAAACCTTCACGCCGGTGCTCGCGTAAATAAGTTGATCAATGCCGTATCCGGCGTTTATCTCTTCTTGGCTTTCGCCGGTTATTGTTCCGGTTATCAAGGGTCGGAAGTCTTTATTCCCTACCTTTTGTCGCTGATGTATCTGCCGATCTCCGAGTTGTATGCCCGTCAGCCCGATCCGCTCAAAAATTGGGCTTATGCTTTTGCTTCACAGATCTACATCGCCTTGCCTTTCAGCTTGCTCAATTGCTTGGCGTTCTTAAATGATCCCCTCAAGCAGCAGGCTTATTTCCATTGGCTCTTGCCCCTGAGTGTTTTCATCTTTTTATGGACGAGCGATACGGGAGCTTACTGCACAGGAAGCTTACTCCACAAGCGCTTTCCCGCCAAACTTTTTGAGCGCATTTCGCCCAATAAGTCTTGGGTCGGTAGTATCGGTGGCGGTGTCTTGTGTGTCCTCGTTGCCGGCCTAATGCATCATTTCTTTCCTGCGGAATTAACTTGGTTGCAATGGGTAGGCCTCTCCTTAGTCGTATGCGTCTTCGGCACGTGGGGAGATTTGGTCGAGAGCCTCTTTAAACGCCAATTGGGCATCAAGGATAGCGGCCACATTCTCCCGGGCCACGGCGGTATGCTCGATCGTTTCGATAGTAGTCTTTTGGCTATCCCCGCTGCGGTCTTGTATTTGTATACGCTGAATCAATTCTAAATCGCGCCCATCGCGAATTAAAAATTATAGGAGTCTGTCTTCTTGCCGGCAAGGAGGCAGATTTTTTGTATTCCTTCCGTTTCTGCTTTTATAGGTTCTGTTTTTGCATTCATGTGTCCTTCTTTTTCGCTTACAAATTTGGGTAGCTTATCGTTTGGTGGGAGCAAACGATGGTATGGCCCGACCAAACGATAGTTTGCTCCCGCCAAACGATGGTTTGCTGCCGCCAAACAAAAATAGTGTGGGAGCGAGGCATTTCAAATCGTGCGCCGTTGCTTTCTGAAAACGAATGAAACTTATAGGCTTACGCGTTTTCTTCCTCCTCGTTTGCTTTTTGCCGGGCTACGACTAAACTATTTGCAATGGTATCGAGGTGCGCAGCTTATCGTTGTAAAGATGCATTCTCCCTTTGTGCGTGTTTTCATCTTATTCACACTCTTTGCGCTGATGCTTTCGCCAGTCACAAATGCGCAAAAAGGAAAGGCCTGTCACCGATCCCAATGGCAATGGATCGATAACAGACCTTTCGTATGTTCAATTTAACTATTATTGCTCCGGAGCACTAACTGCGCCTATGGCTTTTCCGATGGCCTTTTCCGGCAGGCTTGGCCGTTTTGCCGGCTGCCGCCTTTTCTTGCTGCAAATGCCGGATGCTATCTTTGTAGAATGAAACGCTATCTGCAAGTTTTGCGTTGTCCTTCTCTGTTGTTGAAGGCTTCGTGACGCTTATTTGGACGCTATCATCATCCTCTTCATCATCGTCATCGTCTATGGAGATCTCGGTTTGAAAATTACTTCTCTTAGAAAGTTTATTGTCGATTTGACTCGTTTTGGCCGCGGCAAAGAAACCGAGAACGATGGTCAAGGCAACGCACAAAAAGAAGGAGATGGTCGTATACAGCTTTGCTGAAAATGACATAGACTTATTTCGACTCCAATTGCGAAGTATGGCGATGATTGCGCCAAGCGGGATGCAGATAGATACCATCATCATCAGTAAGAATCCGAGCCAAAGCCATATCGTTTCAGGATTTTGCGAGAGCAGAGCAGCCGTATCCGGTTCGCACAAATGTATTTCTGTCAAAGTACCAAAGCCTACGATAAGACTAACCAACAGCACGAGGAAGGGAACAAGGAATGAAAGTAGCATAGCAAAACAGATGAAAGCTATAAAGCAGATCCCGGCCGTGACGAGTCCTTTCATCAGACTGTTAAATGTGCTATGGTTGGATGCTTGGCCGTTATAGTAGATTTCGTTTGCGCTGCGAGTGGCGGCTTCTTGCATGATCTCGGCGTTGAGCGTGTGCGGCGTTACGGGTATACCGCGCATCATCAGTTTGTCGGCCGTTGTACGCGCCAGCGGTATGAAGATCCAAGCCAAGATATAAATGAAAGCTAATGTTGTGCCGGTGAAAAGACACAGTAGCACGAAGATAATGCGCCAAGGGAGGGGATCGGAGACGTCGAGATACTTACAGCAGCCTGAAATAACGCCGCCGGCTACTTTGTCTTCAGAATCGCGGAAGAGTCTGCGCTTTCCGCGTGGCTCTACGTGGGGAGCTTGCGGTGGCTCTGGCGGCCCTTGCTTGCGCGTGCCGGTAGCTTCTTGCGACTCTTCTTGCTCCATTTCCTCCGGATTACCGATGCGGTGGATGATGTCTTGCACGTGTTCGATCGTGACGGCCTCTATGCCTTCAGCCTTCAGTTCGGCAAAGAGTTCGGCCACGCGCCGTTCGATGTCTTCGGCCACTTCTTCGCCGCCTTCGCGATCGGCGAAATAGGCGCGCATATTCTTTTGATACTGATCCAGGAGTTGGTAAGCATCTTCGTCGATGTTGTAGAGCGCTCCAAAGAGATTGATGGTAATATTCTTTTTCATTTTGTTGGGATTTCTGGAATGTTGGTAGATTCTGTTGATTTAGCTTGTGGCAAGTCGGTTTCTTTTTGCAGCAACGTGACGGTTCGTATGAGCTGATTCCAAGCTTCGTCCAAGTCGGTCAATGCTTGTCGGCCGTCAGCCGTTAGTGCGTAATACTTACGCGGAGGTCCTTGCGTGGACTCTTGCCACTGATAAGAGAGCAGCCCTTCTTTTTTCAAGCGGGAGAGCAATGGGTAGAGCGTACCTTCTACGACGATGAGATCAGCGCGCTTTAGTTGCGTGATAATGTCACTCGCGTAGGCTGCTTCCCGATGCAGCAAGAGCAGCACGCAATATTCGAGCATGCCTTTGCGCATTTGAGATTTAGCATTATCCGTGTTCATAATTCAATATAGTGGTTTGTCTTACTCTTTCTTTTGGTGTGCTTGGCGCAATTGAAGTTTTCTCAACTGACCTTTGAACAGAAACGCCGGATTCGTGAACTTTCAGCGCTTGAATCTGAGATATTAAATACCTTGCACGGCACAAAAGTATGCATACTTTGGTACTATGCAAAACAAAGTACTAAGAAAATGCTTTGTTTTAACGTTATTTTAATCTTTGAGTCAAGAAAAGCTGAAAAAGTGGGGGAGGTAAGGCGGCAAAATGGAATGCAGAGGTTGCGGCGATTGACCCTTGCCACCGCTGCAGTAGGGCAACGGGCCTATGAATAGTGGGAGAAGTATAGCAAAAAGAGTACGAGACGCGCAGAGATGGCTTATTGTAGGCCTGTGGTAGTGTCTTTTCGATAGAAAGTATTGGAAAAGTAACGATTTATCCGTAAATTCGCCGCTTGTATAAAGCGCATTGTCTATGCAACCATTTTTCTTCCAACCCTTGCTCAAGTCAACCCTTTGGGGCGGACAAGAGATTATCCGCTTGAAACAAATCAAGACGGACGCAGAGAACGTGGGAGAAAGTTGGGAGCTTTCCGGCGTGGCCGGCGCGGCGACGCACGTGAGCGAAGGCAAGGACAAGGGCTTGACCATCTGCGACCTCATTGATCGCTATGGCGCTGAACTCGTGGGGCAAAAGAACTTTTCGCGTTTCGGAAATAAGTTTCCGCTACTCGTTAAGTTTATTTCAGCCGCCCAAGATTTGAGTATTCAGGTGCATCCCAATGACGAAATCGCCCATAAAATGGGGCATCCGTATGGTAAATCTGAAATGTGGTTTATCGTAGGAGCATCGGAGGAGACACAATTATATATGGGGTTCGACCATCCGTTGACGCCCGAACTTTATGAAAAGGCGCTACTCGAGGGAAACTTCTTGGACTTGCTCCATACGCAGCCGTCGGCTGTCGGCGATTGCTTCTTCATTCCGGCGGGTAGGATCCACAGTATCGGCGCCGGCAACTTGCTGATTGAAATTCAGCAGGCGAGCGATGATACCTTTCGCGTCTATGATTTTGATCGCATCGGGAAGGATGGGAAAAAGCGGGAGTTGCACACAGAACAAGCCAAGATGGCCTTGAACTTCAACGATTGTCGCCCGGATCCTGTGGCTTATGATCAAGCGTGGAACAAAAGAGTTCCTTTGGTGTGTTGTAGTGCTTTCTCTACACGCTTGGGGCGTTTGAATCAGCCCTTTCACGCCGGCTATTCGGATCTGGATAGTTTTGTGGTGCTCGTGGCTTACGAGGGAGCGGCCGTTTGCACTGACAATTTGGGAAATCGCTTTACGCTACAAGCAGGTGCGAGTGTGTTGTTACCGGCAACGACGCAGTATTTGGAGATCGAACCTAAAGCATCTTTTGCCTTTATGGAGGCTTTTGTGGAATAAGATGCCACATTTTGCGTGGGAGACATTATATAATAAGAGGTGATTACCGATCGGTGTAGGAAAGACCGGCAATAATCACCTCTTATTTTGTGTGGCGATGGTTAGTCGCGCGCGGCGATCGTATAGAATTGTGCAGGACCTTCTTCGAGGAAGATCAACTGCAAACCCTCAGGTTGCCAAAGTGCGTTAATCTCAGCCACCCATTGTATGGCGCCGGCGCCGGGCGTGAGTTGCTTGGAAGAGATGCGGAGGCCGCGCCGCTTCACGGCTTTCTGCTCATTGATGCGCCAACAGAAGGCTTCCACGCCGGCGTGCTTGTCGACGAATGCCAAATAGTCGGCATCTTCCAGCAAATATTGCAGGCATTGGATAAAAGCTTCCTGATCGGATGCATTCGCCATATCTTCTGCGAGCGAAATATAGTCGTTTCGGAAAGCTGTCGACTTCATCTGAAGTGCTTTCTCGCTAATAAAAGTCTTGGGTGCTTGGGCGCATGCGTTGACTTCGTCCATTACGGTTTTGTCGTTGTGCGTTTGTTCTTTTGCGAAGTAGATCCAATCCGCATTTGATTCAAATTTCATAGCCTTATCTCTTATATATAATGAATGATTCTTGTTTACCGCCGCGTTGATTTGAGCGCTTGGCGGTTTAGACTTGCTTAGCGGTAGGACTCGAGCCGGCGTTGGCCAACTTGATTTGCTTCAAGTCTTTTTCTTCTCCTACCAACCAGATGGTGTCGCCTTTTACAATGCGCCGATTGGCCACGGCAATGTTGATAGCGTTGCTCTCTTCCTCTTCGTCCTCGAAGCCAACGACCATACAATTGTAATCTTCTCTGATGCCGCTTTCAAAAATTGTCTTTTCACAGAAGGGAGATTTGCTGCCGATCGTAATATGCTTGATGTCGAGGCGGTGGTCGAGGACCCGCATATTGCCGGTTACAATCTCCGCTTGCATACGTTTGGCTAAGGCTTTCAAACTGCTGTCATCGCCAATGACTTCTATGGTATCTTGCGGGAAAAGCATCGTGTTGCCGTCCGGAATATTAACCCTATTGCCGCCGCGCACAATCGCGGCGATCATAACGCCGTCCGTTTGTCCAAAGTTAAGTTGAGCTAAAGTCAGGCCTCCCCAAGCCGAGTTGTTGGGTAATACGAGTTGCGACAAGTGTAAATCGTGCCTATCGAGCGTTCTTGCGTAGCCCGGGCGCAACGCCGCGGCTTTCCACTCCCGTTGGCGAAGATTGTGCGTGAAAGTTCGCTCCAAGCGGATGCTGACATACTTCACGCGCTTTGAAAGCCGGTTTTTAAAGCCAAAGATTCGATCCGTCGTGATCAACGCTACGAGCAAGGCCGCCGCCAATAAGTGCCAGTACCACCTAAACGGCGATAGATAGTTTAGGATATAATAGGTCGCTAGCGTAGAAATACAAAAGCGAAGAGCCATACTCAAATAGAAAAAAAACAAACTGCGCTTTGCGCCATTCAGACGCCATTGCTTGACCTCTTGTGCGTGGATTTTTTTCATCACAATCGGACGTAAAAAGACGGAAACTCCAAAGAATGTGAGCAAACCTCCAACCACATTACCTCCCCAATGCGTCAGCAGACCTCGCAGAAAAGGCAGGATTACCGTAAAGGAAATACCGATCGCCGAAAAGGTTAGGACGAGATAAGTCACAACAATAACGAGTTGGCCCGTAAACATCACGCGCCAGCCCGAAGTTGGCGCCTCTTTGCCTGCTGTTGAGCGATCCGAAAGTCGGCGCGTCACCTTTCGAGGCAGCAGTTTTTCCAAGCGTTGGTAAGCCGGCACACTCAGCTTGATCATATACGGCGTAAGGAAAGTCGTAATGATTGAAGCCGCCACCACAACCGGATAAAGGAAGTCGCTCGTCACGCCGAGCGTAATGCCGAGCGAAGCGAGGATAAACGAAAACTCGCCGATTTGAGCCATACTAAAGCCGCATTGCATCGCCGTCTTGAGTGGCAAGCCCGAAAGTAAGTAGCCGATTGTTCCAAAAAACATTTGTCCGAGCAAGATTGCCGCTACAATAACTACGATTGGCGCCCAATGTTCTAGTAATATTGCGGGGTCAACGAGCATACCTACACTGACGAAGAATATAGCGCCAAATAAGTCCTTCAAGGAAGAAATTACCTTCTCAATAGCTTCAGCTTCGACCGTCTCGGCCAAGATGCTGCCAATCAAGAACGCACCCAAGGCACTACTATAACCGGCTTTTTCGGCCAGAAATACCATCAAGAAGCATAGGCCTACGCTGAAGACCAACAGCGTTTCCGCATTTAGCCATTTCTTGAAGGTTCGAAAAATTTGCGGCACGATGTAAATACCCACCACGAACCAAAGAATCAAGAAGAAAAACAGCTTCCCGAAGCTCATTATGAGTTCCTGCCCCTCAAATTTATTCGATGCCGCGAGCGCCGGCAGAACGACCATCAGCAAGATGCCGAAGATATCCTCTAAGATTAGCACACTAATCACCCTGCCTGCAAACTTCTGTTGTAGTAAACCGAGTTCGCTAAACGACTTATAAATAATCGTCGTTGACGACATGGCAAGCATTCCGCCCAAAAACAAACTATTCATCTCCGACCAACCGAAGGATTCGCCTATGAGTGTACCCATCGTCATCATAAAAAGGATGATCGAGACGGCCGTTATGATGGGTCCGGTGCCCATTTTGACGAGCTTCTTAAAAGAAAACTCAAGTCCTAAGGCAAACATTAAGAAGATAATACCTATGTCAGCCCACGTGTGGATACTGGATGTATCTCTCACCGACGGGAAAAGCGTCATATGCGGACCGGCTAAAAAGCCGGCCAAGATATAACCCAAGATCAGCGGTTGCCGCAGGCGTTTAAAGATTAGGCCGGTGATGCCGGCTATGACAAGAATGAGTGCTAAGTCTGATATAATATTCATCTCCAAGGATAGAAAAGGAAGTACCGGCGCCGCTTATAGCGCCGGTACTCTATAGAAAAAGTTGGCTTACTCGTAGAAATCTGCCGTAAGACGGCAAATGTTCACAACCACCTCCATTGCCTTTTCCATATTCGGAATTGGCAAGAACTCGTGCGGGCCATGGAAATTTAGGCCGCCGGCAAAGATGTTGGGGCAGGGGAGGCCCTTAAACGATAGCTGAGCGCCATCCGTGCCGCCGCGAATCGCCTTTACGCGCGGTGAAACGCCGGCTTCCTCCATCGCCTTAATGGCTAAATCCGTCACGTGCATCACCGGGTCGATTTTCTCACGCATATTATAATACTGATCTTTGACCATGAGACTTATCGTTCCATCGCCGTATTGCGCATTGATTTTTTCGCCGGCTTCAATGATGCGTTTTTTGCGATCTTCAAACTTCTGGCGATCGTGATCGCGAATGATATAGGTGAGCGAAGCTTTCTCTACGCCGCCTTCCATCCCGATCAGGTGGAAGAAGCCTTGATAGCCGTCCGTCTTCTCCGGCACTTCATTGGCCGGCAGCAAGCCTATAAAATCTGTGGCCACGCGGCAAGCATTGATCATCTTATCCTTAGCATAACCCGGGTGTACGCTGACGCCCGTAATGTCGACCTTTGCAACCGCCGCATTGAAGTTCTCAAACTCCAGTTCGCCCAGTTCGCTGCCGTCCATCGTATATGCCCATTCGCAGCCAAACTTCTCGACGTCAAACTTATGTGCGCCCAAGCCGATCTCCTCGTCGGGGTTAAAACCTACGCGAATTTTTCCGTGCTCTATCTCCGGATGCTCCATAAGGTAGACCATCGCTTGCACAATTTCCGCTATGCCGGCCTTATCGTCCGCCCCCAGCAGCGTATGTCCGTCGGTTACGATGATGTCCTCGCCAATGTGGCGCTTGAGTTCCGGAAATTTTTCCACGCTCGTCACGATGCCGGCTGCGGCATCCAGTACAATGTCCGTCCCGTCATAATTTTTAACGATGCGCGGCTTGATATTAGCACCCGAAGCGTCCGGACTCGTGTCCATATGCGCGATAAAGCCGATCGTCGGAGCTTTCTTTTTCGTATTTGAGGGCAATGTGGCATAAAGATAACCCTCGTCATCGAGCTCCACATCTTTCAATCCGATTTCGATCAACTCTTCGCGCAGATAACGAGCGAAGGTCATTTGCTTGTCAGTACTTGGCGTTTTGCCGGCATCTTCGGCCGACTGCGTATCAAACTGTGTATAGGCCAAAAATCTATCTACAATATTCATTGGTATATGGTTTATTTTGCTAATAATTGCTTGATACGCAAAGATAGCGATTCTTTTATTATGCCCGACTTCCAAGATTGTAAAAAAAGAAATTTTACAGAAGCTTTGAAAATTCTTGTCCAAACGTTTGGTGTATTAAAAAACAGTTTCTACCTTTGCACTCGCAAAACGGAAAATGCAAGGTGCCATAGCTCAGTTGGTAGAGCAAAGGACTGAAAATCCTTGTGTCCCCGGTTCGATTCCTGGTGGCACCACACAAGTTTCTAACGCAAGTTTTCAACTCTTGATTTCAATTTGAAATCGAGAGTTTTTTATGCCCATAAGTCGGCATTCCCTTGCTTCAGAGCTACTCCTTTATCAGCCGCATTCGGCGCTGCCCGATAAAACCCTACCCATCATGGCTCCCTTTCGCCGTTTTCTTCGGTCGGGCCTAAATAGCCCCCTCCTCATCTTTAACTATTGGCGACGAAGGCCTACTCGCCTCCACGTTTGCACCCCGTTCTCCGTTTTGTTATCACGAAAAAAAAGCCTTCATCTCACGATGAAAAAGGCTTCACCTCACGAGAAAAAGGGTTTGCGCTCACGAGAAAAAACTTATCACTATGGATCTGCGCACTCTGAATCGAGGCTTTTGAGCAAAAATATGCGCCCGCAAGCGCCGCGAATGGTCTATTCTCGGCCGTTAGGATGTCTTCAGCGCGCCCGGCTAAGCTTTGCTCGAGCGGCGTAGCTTCGTAAAAGCTCATTTTGGGGTTTTCGTCGTAAAAAGATAATTTTTATTCCGAATAAAGTCAGAAATTGTAGAGTATCAACCATATATTATGCACTAAATACTTTATGTGATCGAAAAAAAACTACGCATTATTTAGTGCAGTTTAACCTGAGATGTAAAGAAAACCGCCTAAACTCAAAAAATATAGCCTTCAACGCAAATTTTTATCGAAATAAGTGGTACTGTTATTCGAAAATCAGTAACTTTGTATCCAAATAAATTACTTTGTCTTTTGTTAATTCCTATATAAAGATGAAAGCTCCAAGATTAGACGCGCTACGCGTAATTTTATCTAACCGTACTTCGGCAACACAGGCCGACCTTTTGCGCGAATTGGCCGATGCCGGCTTTAGCGTTTCTCAACCCACCTTGTCGCACGACTTGCGCAGTCTGGGTGCAGCTAAGATCAGAACGCGCGAAGGTTTTCAGTATATCTTGCCCCAACGCGACACTTATCAACGCACTGTAGCGCCGGAGGTGCTGCCCGAATATCTGCGCAACTCAGGTTTGGCAGAAGTGAAAAAATCGGGCAACTTGTTGGTGTTGCACACGCGTCCCGGTTACGCTCGCGGCCTGGCTGCTGATATTGATATCAGCCATATGCCTTCAGTAGCCGGTACGATTGCCGGTTACGACACGATTTTCGTGGCTCGAATTGATGGCAAGACGGAGCAAGAGTTGATCGACGATCTCGCCGAACTCTTGCCGGCGCTGAAAAGCATCCACCTTTAAAAATTAGAAATCGACTCCCGATTTTCCTCGACCGACTTGTTTTTAATGCCGTCGGTCGAGGAAAATTGTTGGCACGGATATAGTTGATGATAGTTGGAAATGTCGAAATGGTTTCCGGCAATTAAGTGCCGGAAGATTGCACAGTGCGCATAATGTGCAAAGGTCGGCGTGTACGCTTTGGTAGCGTGGCGCGCCGGATGTTTAGAGGGGAAAAGAAAAGTGCAATGTGCTCCTTTTATTGTCAAAGGGTGCGCAACTACACCTTATATAAATAGCGGCAAACAATGATTCGTTTGCCGCTTTATGGTTAGGAAGCAGTCGCAGCTTAAATTGTATGCTCCCGCCGATAGCTGTCGATAAACTCATCTAGCAGTTTGCGCCCCTTTTCCGTGGAGAAGCCTCTCGCGTGTACGAAGTAAGTGTTAAGAAGGAAATCGAAGGGCTGCAGCGGATCCGTGGTCGAATAATCACGGATAGCTCCCATCATCGAGACAAAAGACAGATAGAGCAAATGCGGGTTCAGTTGGCCGATAAAAAGCCCCTCATCGACACCTCGATGATAGAACTCGCAGAAATCAGCGCGCATACTTTCGCGTTGACTTTCAAACAAAGTGTTTACTTTTGGGTAGTTGTGCGCTTCAGAAAAAAATGCCGGAGAAATGTCCTTAGACCATTCCAGCCGAAAAGAGAACGAGCGCAAAAGAATGTCGATCACGCTATCTTCCGGCTTCGTAGCAGCACGCATCTTATCATTGAACTCCTTGTAAGAATCTTCGATGCAGGCTACAAGAAGGTCCTCCTTGTCGGCAAACAGCTCGTAGAGCGTGCGCTTGGACATACGCAAACTATGCGCAACTTTGTCCATCGTCACGGCGCGTACGCCTTCTTTGTAAAATAATTTTTGTGCTGTCGCAATAACCTTGTACTGTACGCTTTTTACCTGCATCTTGCTTGTCATAATTCCAAATAATATGCAAATGTAAAAACGAATAACGAAATACAACGCTATTCTACCTCAAAAAGTGATATGTTCTTCGCTTTTAATTATCAATTCTCAGCCTTTCCTCCTCCGTTCTCTTTCATCAAAGGTCGATCCTTCGCTCCGCAGCATATAGGTTTCTGCGCCATAGGGCGGCGCTTTCCTGATCGTTTTGTACCTTACACTTGACAATTGAAAGTATTAGCTGATGAATAAACGTATATCTTTTATAAATTGATGAGCGTTCGCCATAAAAGCCTTTTTCTCGCGAATCATTTTCAAGTTGATGCTGTATCTTTGCTTTAGACAGACAGAAAAATATAGAAAATAGTCTCACCCAAAAAAGCTATAACAAAATGGTAAAGATAACCAAAGAGGCAGCACTTCGCTACCACGCGATGGGGAAACCGGGGAAGATTGAGGTAGTCCCGACCAAGCCGTACCGGACGCAAACCGATCTTTCTCTGGCCTATTCTCCGGGTGTCGCAGAGCCGTGTCTGGAGATCCGGAACGATGCCCACGACGTATATAAATACACGAACAAAGGCAATCTTGTTGCCGTAATTTCCAACGGCACAGCTGTGCTCGGCCTGGGCGACATCGGCACGATGGCCGGTAAGCCCGTGATGGAAGGCAAGAGTCTGCTGTTCAAAATCTATGCAGGTGTCGACGCCTTCGATATTGAGGTCGACGAGAAAGACCCCGAGAAATTTATTCAGGCCGTGAAGGCTATTGCCCCGACCTTTGGTGGCATCAATCTGGAAGACATCAAAGCGCCCGAATGCTTTGAGATCGAGCGCCGCTTGAAGGAAGAATTAGACATTCCGGTGATGCACGATGATCAGCACGGCACCGCCATCATCTCTTGCGCCGGACTTTTGAATGCCCTCCTCGTGGCGGATAAGAAAATAGAAGAGGCCAAAATCGTCGTTAATGGTGCCGGCGCTTCGGCAATCTCTTGTACGCGCTTGTATTGTGCTTTTGGCGCGCGAAAAGAGAACATTGTGATGCTCGATTCTAAGGGCGTCATCACGGACGACCGCGAGAATCTGACTGCGCAAAAGAAAGAATTTGCTACTTCTCGCCGCGATGTGCATACTTTGGCTGAGGCTGTTCGAGGCGCAGACGTCTTTGTTGGTCTCTCAAAAGGCAACGTCCTTTCCAAAGAGATGGTGCGCACGATGGCCGAGCGCCCTATTGTCTTTGCTTTGGCTAATCCGCAGCCGGAAATCACTTACGAAGATGCACTCGAAGCTCGCCCCGATGTGTTGATGAGCACCGGACGCACCGATTATCCTAATCAAATCAATAACGTGCTTGGCTTCCCCTTCATCTTTCGCGGTGCTTTAGATACGGCAGCGCGAGCGATCAATGAAGAAATGAAGATGGCCGCTGTGCGCGCTATTGCCGAGTTGGCTCGTCGCCCTGTACCCGATATCGTTAATCGGGCTTACCAAGTGCGCCACCTTACGTTTGGTCCCGAGTACTTTATCCCCAAACCCGTCGATCCTCGCCTCATTACGGAAGTTTCGATGGCTGTGGCCAAAGCTGCGATGGATAGCGGCGTAGCCCGCACACCCATTACCGACTGGCAGGCCTATCGTCAACGTCTTCGCGAGTTGATGGGCCAAGAGACGAAGTTTACCCAAAACTTGTTTGAGACCGTGCGCCTCCATCCGAAGCGCGTTGTCTTTGCCGAAGGCTCTCACCCAAAAATGCTGCAAGCTGCCGTACAAGCGAAGGAGGAAGGCTTCTGTCATCCTGTTTTGCTGGGCAACGAAGAGGAGATTAAGCGCATTGCCGACGAACTTGAATTAAGCTTAGACGGGTGCGAACTCGTCAACTTGCGTGACAATTCTGAGTCGGAGCGTCGTTTGCGTTACGCAAAGATTCTTGCGCAGAAGCGCGAACGCGAAGGCTTTAACTTGGAAGTGGCGCGCGACAAAATGTTTGAGCGAAACTACTTCGGCATGATGATGGTCGAGACGGGTGATGCTGATGCTTTTATCACCGGACTATATACGCGCTATACCGGAACGATTCAAGCGGCCAAAGAAGTTATTGGAATCCGTCCCGGCTATGAGCATTTCGGCGCGCTCCATCTGGTGTCATCGAAGAATGGCATCTGCTTCTTCGGCGATACCTTGATCAATCGCGATCCCGATGAGCACGCTCTTTATGATCTTGCGCGTCTGGCAGCTTCCGGCGTGCGTTTCTTCAATCGGACGCCGGCTATGGCAATGATTTCTTATTCTAACTTTGGCAGCGACGAAGAGGGTAAACCGGCTGTTGTGCATCGTGTCGTAGAGCGTATGCAAAAGGAATATCCTGATCTGGCTATCGATGGCGAAATGCAAGTAAACTTTGCGCTCGATCGCGAACTGCGCGATGAGAAATATCCGTTTACGCGCCTCAAAGGGCTGGATGTCAATACGCTCATCTTCCAATCATTGAGCGCAGCCAATGCGGCTTATAAAATTGCCAAGAGTATGGCTGACGAAGGTGAAGTCATCGGGCCGATTCAGATCGGTTTGAACAAGCCGATTCACTTTACTGACTTTGAAGCTGATGTGCGCGACATCGTCAACGTTACGGCCATCGCCGTGCTCGATGCTACGGTGCGAGCGCATTATAATACAACGGAAGAATAAAGCCTTACCAAGCATTTGCAGCATACCGAAAGTTTGCCCCAATGCTGAGGTGCCGTCGAATATGCAGCGATGCGTGGCGACTTATTACCTTTTTTTTAGACTGACTCCCCAAGCAAGCTTTGCGTAACGCTTGCCGGGGGAGTCTTTTTTTGTATTTCTTCCTCCGTTTTCCTTGTCGCTTTTCTTATCAAGGCCTAACTTTGCATAGAGATAGCACGTGCAAGCTTGTAGACGGTACGCTTTTGATGCGTAAAACAATACTTGAAGACAGACCGATATGGGCTTGTCGGCATCCAAAGATTTCGATGAGGAAATGAAAGATCAGTCGCAAACGACAGAGACGCAACCTGCTGCGCCCGAAAATAAGCTTGAGGTCGAAGAAGCCGGTAAAAAGCGGCTCAACGAATTAGGCGAAAAACCCATTGGCCGTTTACTTTTGCAATATGCCTTGCCGGCCATCACCGCCATGGCCGCTTCGTCGCTCTACAATATTATTGATGGTATCTTTATTGGGCAGGGCGTAGGACCCGAAGCTATTATGGGTCTTGCCTTAACCGGTCCTTTGATGGCTTTAGGGGCAGCTTTTGGCGCCATGGTCGGTGTCGGTGGCGCTACGCTGATGTCTGTGCGTTTAGGCCAAAAAGATTATCGCACGGCGCAAGATATTTTAGGCAATGTCCTCTTTATGAACGTCGTGATGGGCTTAGGCTTAGGCGTTTCGCTCCAAGTGTTTCTCACGCCCATCCTGCGCTTCTTCGGCGCGAGCGACGTTACGATCGGACCGGCGCACGACTTTATGACCGTAATCCTTTGCGGTAACGTTGTTACGCACCTTTATTTGGGAATGAACGCCCTGCTTCGCTCTACCAACCGCCCCCGACAAGCGATGCTTTCAACGATTGGGACGGTCGTGGCCAACTGTTTCCTTGCCCCACTCTTTATTTTCGTCTTACATTGGGGGATACGCGGCGCCGCGGCAGCTACGGTTTGCGCTCAATTCTTAATGCTCTGCCGTCAATTCTATTTGTTTACTGACAAAACCAACATCATCCATTTTCGCTTTGAGCGGCCAAATATCAGTTTGCGTATCATCTTCAAGGCGCTTACGATTGGTCTACCTCAATTCTTAATCAATTTTTGCGCCTGCCTTGTGGCTATCATCATTACGCGCAGTATGACGCTTTATGGCGCAGAGACCGGCGCGGGCGGCGACGTTGCCGTGGGTAGTTATGGCATAGCCAATCGTCTGATCCTCTTTGCCGTGATGCTGGTCATAGGACTTAACCAAGGTATGCAGCCCATTGCCGGCTTCAATTATGGCGCTCAACGCTACGATCGCTTGATTGAGGTGCTAAAGAAAGCAGGCCTATTTGCCACAGTCATCAGTGTTGCCTCCTTTTGCATCTTCTTTTTCTTCGCGACGCCGCTTGCGACGCTTTTTGCCAAGGGTTCGCCTCAGCTGATAGAAGCCGCCGCCCACGGCTTGCGCATTATGACCTTCACATTCCCGTTGGTAGGCATTCAAATAATCACAACTGCTTTTCTCCAAAGTATAGGGCAGACGGGCAAAAGCATCTTCCTCTCGCTCACGCGCCAATTGCTTTTCCTTGTCCCCTTGCTCTTCCTGCTCCCGCGCTTGTTTGATAATCCCGTCGATGGGGTTTGGTATGCGATGCCGGTTGCCGATACGATGGCTTTCCTCATAGCGATCGTGCTCCAAGTCTTGCAGGTAAAAAAGTTTAAACGCATTCTCGCAGAAAAAACAATCACGCAATAACACTTAATCTATTCTTGACCCTTATGAAACCTTATGTTATCACCATTGGTCGCCAACTCGGCAGCGGCGGCCGCCGTATCGGACGCTTGTTAGCCGAACAACTCGGCATCAAATACTATGATCGGGAAATCTTAACGATCGCTGCGCACGAGAGCGGCTACGATGAGGCCATCTTTGCTCGCAAAGATGAGAAGAAAGGCTTTATTAGTCACGCTTGGCACAGTATTTCGCCGATTATTGGTGCGGGCGACTATTACGTTAATCAGCTGAGCGACGAAAAACTCTTCAAGCTGCAGAGCGATGCTATACGCAAGGCCGCGGCCAAAGAGAGTTGCCTCTTCATCGGCCGCGCCGCCGACTATGTTTTACGAGACCACGCGCAACTGGTCAGTGTCTTCATTTCAGCTGATTTGGAGGAGCGCATTCGCTGTATATGCAAACGGCGAAATCTCACGGAGAAGCAGGCGCGCCGTCTGCTTGAAAGTGTTGACAACAAGCGCGCTGATTTCTACAACTTCTATAGTCCGAAGACCTGGGGCGAAGCTGCTTCTTATGATCTCTGTATCAATTCAGGCTTTTTGGGCTATGAGGGGACGGCTGAGGTGATTCGCCACTTCGTAGAGCAGCGCTTGGCGCTCTCCGATGCGCCTAAAACGGCCGCGGACGAATGATGCGCATCGGACTTCTAAGCGATACGCATAGCTATTGGGATGATCGCTATGCGGAATACTTTTCCGAGTGTGATGAAATATGGCACGCGGGAGATATTTGTTCGGTTGCGTTGGCCGAAAAGCTCAATGAGATAGCGCCGCTGCAAGCCGTTTGCGGCAATTGCGACGGAGGTGATTTGAGAAGAATGTATCCGGAGATATTGCGCTTCAAGTGTGAAGATGCCGATGTCTTAATCAAGCATATCGGCGGCTATCCCGGTCATTATGATCGCAGCATTGCCGCTCGCCTTTACGCTTCGCCGCCTGATCTTTTCATATCGGGCCATTCGCACATCTTAAAAATTCAATACGATCCTACGCTCTCCTGCCTCCATATCAACCCGGGAGCGGCCGGCATTCAGGGTTGGCAGCAGGTGCGCACGCTTGTTCGCTTCACGGTCGAGGGTAAGCGCTTTGAGAATATAGAGGTGATTGAGTTGGGAGAAAGGTCAGCGTTAAAGAAAGGCGGCTAAGAGCATCAGCAGCGTCAGTAAGATCATATTGCGCGACGTCTTTCCCAGTATCTTATTCAGCGCTCGGCCTTGATTGATCCGAACCATTTCTCGCCACGTAGCGATGTGGAAGGGAATATAAAGCAGCGGTAGTAAGGCTGACCAGCGGCCATTGAAAGCAAAAGCACCACTGATGCAGGCGCAACCGATGAGGCCTTGGCCGAGATAGAACAAACTGCCAAAACGCTCCCCGAAAATGACGATCAGCGTATGTTTGCCGGCTACGCGATCCGTTGTTCGATCTCGATAATTGTTTAAGACGAGCAGCGTATCTATGACCAGTCCGCAGCCGGCGGCTAATAGGAAGATTTCCGGTAAGACATCTCCGGCTTCTACAAAGTAAGTGCCGCAAACCGGTACGAAGCCAAAGAAAACGTAAACCAACACATCGCCAAAACCGCAATAACTCAGCAGCGTAGTATAGAGAAAAGCAAACAAGACGCAGACTAATCCGATCAGAATTAAAGGCAAGCTGCCGAAAGGCAAAAGGCAGAGGCCAACCATACAAGCCGAAATGAGTACCAGCGCAATGCCGATGCGCATATCTATAGGCTTAATCCAGCCTTGCGCGCAAGCACGCTCAGGACCGAGTCGCTCTGCGCCGTCCGTCCCACGGCGGAAATCAATGAGGTCGTTGATGAAGTTGGCTGCGATCTGCATTAAGGTTGCAAAGAGAATGCAGAGTAGGGCCGGTAGCCAATTAAACGAATCTTTCGTAAAGGCAAAGGCCGATGCCGCCACAATGGGCATCAGTGCGGCCGAGAGCGTCTTGGGGCGGGCGGCCAGCCACCAAGCGCGCAAAGAGTTGGGACGAACGATACGAGGTGGCCTTTGAGGTTTTTGCATAAGCATGTGAGCCTATATTATATAATGTGTGTGTCTACATCCACAAGCCAAAGGCCCCTCGACCTGATAGGGTGGGAGGGGCGCAGTGCTTTTGTGGTACTCAACTTAGAAGAGTTTTTCGGGATAAACGCCCGCTTCGTGAAGTTTGCGGAACTTCTCAACAACGCCGTCGCGGTCTTCGGGATAAGTCACACCGAACCATTTGCTCGTTGTATCTAAGACGCGGCAAGTGGCCTCGCCTTGGCGAATCAGATGATCGACCATCGACGGGATATAGAACTCGCTCTTCAGATTTTCCATATTCTCCGGCTTACTTAGAAACTCCTTAAAGAAGGCCTTGCTATAAGCGAAATAGTCGGGCGTGAAGCCCCAAAAATTCATAGATACCGGTGTGTTATCAGCTAAAGGAACCCATTCTTTTCCATCATCAGCAAGATATTTGATTGTTCCATCGATGCGCTTGATTTGCGTGCGTTCCACAACGGAGGTCAACAGTCCGTTTTCATCTTTATCGCAAACGCCGCGAGAGACGGTGCCGCTTTCGCTCAGCGTGTTGCCGCAGCGGAAACCAACCATCGCGTAAGTTCCTTTGCTACCTGCGGGTAGTTGCGTTAAGAAATCGGCGATGACGCGAAAGGCATCGCGGTCGTAGAAGTCGTCGCAATTGATCACGGCAAAAGGCTCGTGTATTACAGGCTCGCCCATCAATACGGCGTGATTAGTGCCCCAAGGTTTCGTGCGCTCCGGCGGGCAAGTAAAGCCTTCGGGTAAGGCGTCGATTGACTGAAATACGAGTTCGCAGGGGATATGGCCTTCGTATTTGCTGAGCACTTTCTCGCGGAAAGCCTCCTCAAAGTCTTTGCGGATCACGAAAACGAGTTTGCCGAAGCCCGCATTGATGGCATCGTAGATGGAGTAGTCCATAATAGTTTCGCCGTGAGGGCCCAACCCGTCGAGCTGCTTGAGGCCTCCGTAGCGACTGCCCATACCGGCAGCCAATAAGAAAAGAGTAGGTTTCATCATTTTATGTGCTTGTTTGCCTGTTAAGAATCTATATTACGGCAAAGTTAAGCGTTTTTCAGTGCAATTTTATCAACTTTTCCCGCATTCTTCATACTTTGCTTTGAAAAAGTAGGGGAGAATATGGAAAAAACGTATGAAGCGACCGCTTTTTGTGGCACGCTTTTTCTTGTGCCTATGCCTTGTGTGTAGGTAGAGTGCGGGGCGTCAGTAGAAGTGGCGTTTGGCGGTGCGTACCTGCTTTTATTTTTCAAAAAGGGTCGGTATATCCATTTTCGCTCAAGCTGAAAATTTTGCCTAACCATAGTTATGTTGGTATAGGTCGGCGTACCTTTTTCGTCCGAAGCGGGCGGACAAAAGTTTCTATAGGTGGGAATAAAATTCCAAAGCGTGGAAATAAAGTCCGCATACTAGGAATTTATGTCCGCATAAGGGGAAAAAATTGGTTGTTAGGGAGAGGGCAGAAATGTAAAGGCAAAAGCAATGCTGTTAACGTGAGCAAAGATGTTTCGTTTAGCGTAGTGTGTGCGATGAGGTTATTTTCAAAGACCAACCCTAAGGGGTTGTCAATCTTTGATGCCGTCAGGCAGGGTTAAAACGCTTCGCCTTTTAACCCTGCCCTGCCAAAAGACTAACCCCGATGGGGTTATTTGCGGCGAGAAGCGTTGGCGGCTCAGTTTATTTTGGATGTTGGGCGTGCTTGATGGGGTTATTTGCGGCGGTAAGCGTTGGCGGCTCAGCTTGTTTTGGATGTTGGACGTGCTTGATGGGGTTAATTGCGGCGGTAAGGTGTCGGGCTTCGCTATCATTGCTTTGTGGGTCAAATGGGATGCGGCGTTTTGCAATGATGTGGCGTGTCTAATTCCGCCTTGATGCATCAAATAGCACCGACAACCTCTTATGGTTGGTCTTTCAAGTTTTGTGTGGGGGAAGTCGAGTAGCGAGGGGTTACGATGCTAAGCTTTCAAAACAAATAATCGGGCAGGTTACCTTATGTGCAGCAAGGTTTTGGCTGTGCTGCTTTTGAAAAAAGGAAACCTGCCCGACTAAGGGCGATGAGCTTTTGCGTTTTGACGCATCAGCGCGTTATCGCAAAGTGCTTATTAAGGCTGGGGTTGATGCACAATGGTTGTGTAGAAGGACATGTCGCGGTTAAACTTCTGGAAGTTAGCACCTGAGCCGGCTCTCGTGTAGCCTGTAAGTTTCTGAAACTTGTTATCCTTATCATTAAAGATTCCTAAGTAATTCCAGCCGCTTGCACCTCGTGTCATATAACTCCAAACTTCAGGTAAGAAGTTTTTTTGCGGGACATTCATACCCTGTTCTTTCGTGCGGACAAAGTCTACTGCCCCCATATAATAATAATAGGTGTCTAATTTGTTGTCAGTAGGATTATAAACAACCATCACGCCAAGGTTGTCAACTATGTTGTTGTTGGGATCATTGAAATCTACATTCCAACCACCTTTACAAATGAACTTCGGAAGGCGGTCGCCACCACTGACAGCTGTATGACTTCCATTTCCTGATCGTGTGTTGATCACTTGATAGGCTGTTCCATTATTGACCACATTACTAAATCCATTTAATAATCCCATACCACTACCTAAACATATGGATCGGCCGGGAGGAATCGTTGTCGTGGAGTTGCTAGGCATTCCAACATTTCCGGTAGCGCGGTGGAGCAGGCGTAGATCCTTTAATGCAGATACATATAAAGTTTTGCCAAATACAGGTGTTGGGTTTGGACTAACCAAATAATAACCATCAAGAGAGATGGTTTTGTTCGTCGCATTGGTAATTTCAATCCAATTATGTTCACCTATACCTATCGAGTTATGATAATACTCCGTGAGGATCAGTCCACCATCAGCGTCTGCAAGGCTGGCATTGATACCGAATTGATAAGTATCTCCTTCTACAAACTGCACCACATTCTTGGCTTCTCTATAGAATTTGTTGCGTAAGGAGTAGTTGTTTTCTTGTGTATATACAGCGCCTACCATTGTTGAGGCTTCATCGCGAATGTAAACGCGTGCTTTTGAGGTGCTGGTCTTTGAGGGATCAGCCTTAGCCCATACGTAGAATGATTTGGTATACTTCGTTGTACCTACACCGGCCGATGGCCCGCCGATGGTGAAGCCTTTTAGGCTGATGGTATCGCTTTTCTCTTTTCCGGCAATGTTAATTCGGTAGTCTTTAGCCGTCCAAGTCGGCGTCTCGGTAGAGAGATCTAATTCGCCGTCCATATGGAGTACATCAGATTCGAGAGCAATTGATGAGATGTTGCTGGCATAATACATATCCGACTTGGCTCTGACGCCAATCCAACTGCCGAGCATCTTCAGCTGTACGACGCCGCCTTTTCCATCAGAATCAATGGGCGTAAGTTTTGCATAGAGCGGAATGTTGTATTCGTTAGAAGCAACGTTAACGCTTGTCGGTGTGCCGATGGTTATCTTTCCATTGTTGTCAATGCTTGCTGCCCAAGCACCGTTGTCGACATTGTTTTCCTTACCCGTAGCTACAGCGATCTTTACTTTTGTAAGGTCGTATTTGGCAGGAATGCTAACTTTGAAGCGCCCCTTTGTTGTCGATTCGACGGCAAGTTCAGTCGTGGGTAGTGTCTCGTGATTCGTGCCGTCTGTGATATAAACATAAAGCGGAATCTTAGCTCCCTTTTGCCAGTTGTATACCACGTCGCCGTTAGACTGCGTAGCAATGGGCGTGCGCGTCGTCTTTTCCGTTTCCTCATTTCCCATCCAAGCTGCTGCGGCCGGCCTCGGGCTCATCGCCTTTTGCACACCTCCGCTCAGCATCGCCTCAACCGTGATGGTTGTGCCCTGCCGGGTTTGCTTGTTTTCTTCCGGACTAATCGGATCTTGCGAGCACGAAGCGAGTGCTATGCAAGAGGCGATAATCGCTAAAGTCTTTTGGTGCATTTTCATATTGTCCTTTTTGTTTTTATGCATGTATTATATTGTCTTGCCTGCTTTGGTAAAGCTATGCTTTGTTAACTGTAGTCCTCCTCTTCATCGTCCATCTTATGCCCTTGCGAGCCGGAAGGTAGATTGCCTGAAGCTGTTAATACCATAAGTTCATCCATCACTAAGGGGATTACTTGTACGTCCGGTGTGATATAAAACCTTTTCATCACGTTGTCTGTTTATGTTGTTATTAATTTTTTTTCTTTTTCGAACGGATTGGTCAGATATCTCTTAGCGCTTAGGATACTGTTGGGTAACTTGAGCAGAAATTCTGACGATCTTTCAAGGAAAAGTAAATAGATCAGAAGCGAAATGTTTTTTTCTCGGCTGCAAATTTATGGAATTTTACTTTGAATAAACATAAGTATATAGAAATTTGTGAGAAGAAAGATTTTCAATGGCTCGATTATGATATATTAAGATGACAATTTAGAGTCTTAGAAGGCTAGGATTATTGAAGGAGGGCGCTTAAAAGAGTTTTCCTCGGCAAAGCGAGCTTTGCCGAGGAAAAGATTGCGCCGAAAGCGCGCGTCCTTGTATTGTCGTGGATTAGTGATGGATTATAAACGCCACACTGCGCCGATACGGAACAAGAAGCCCGGCTGCTCGACGTTGCCTACATCGTAATAATGCGTGCCTGTCAGGTTGGAGAGATCGGCAAAGACGTCGTAGCGCTTGCCTTTCCAGCTGATTTTGCAGTCTAAGACGCCTTGCGTGCCGTAGGGCTGCAAGATGCCTGTACTCTTGGCTTGCCGGTAAACTAAGTATTGTCCGACTCTGTTCGTCAAACGGAAGTTCCAATCGGCGGAAAGCGGGCCGAAGATGCGATGCCGGAGCTGTACGATGAATTGATGTCGCAAATATTCCATCGCATAATTCGACTTAAAATAGGCTTGATTATCTTTCCTGTTTTGGTGAATATGGGCATAAGCGATGGAGAATTGCTGCAAGGGCTGACGAGGGCCGAATAGTTCTGCGGCATTGAAGAGCAAGCGACAATTGAAACCGAAGTTGTCTAAGCGGAAGTTGGTTGCGTGAAACTTATCCGTGGCTGAAAACATAACCCAATCGATCATATTCGAGCCGCGGTTATAAAAGGCGCGCAAATCGACTTGAAAGGCGGCCGCCGTGTAGCTACCGCCCAACCGAAAGGCGTTGATTTCTTCCGCTTGTAGTCCTAAATTGCCTTCCTGCGTCGGACTTTTGTAGTACAAATCGGTGAACGTCGGCAGGCGGAGCGATTTGTTCCAAGAGGCAAACAGTTGCCAGCCTTCAGCGGGTCGGTAACTGAGATCCAAGCCCGGATAAAGTTTGAATCGTCGTCCTATTCCGCTGTTCCGCTGTGCGAGTAAGCCGGCAGAGAGCGTCCAATGCTTGAAGATAAGGCTATGCTCGGCAAAGAAGGAAACGTTTGTGCGGTTGTCGTGCTTCGTATAATATATATTGTCATAGCCGGGCACGGAAAAGAAGCGCAGACTATCCATCGGCCGGCCTAGATTCGTGCTGAAGAGTTCTTCGTGGCGAAGTTCAGCGCCAAAGGCCGTTCGCCCCAGGCGCCATTGTGTCCAGGCGTTGATGCCGACCGTATAGACGTCGCTGCGGTTAAAATTTTCATACTTGTTCGTATGGCGGATCAATTGAAAGTGATCGTAATTGCGCAGCCAAGATACGCTCGGCGTAAGGTGCAGCCGGCCTTTCGTACTCATCGTTGCCGAAACGAAATGGCGGCGTGTGGCCTCCCATTGATTGGGAAAAGCGCCCGAATAGAAAGTGTTGGCGCCAAAATCGTTGAACGTCGTGCCGGCTTGTACGTCTGCGCGGACGGCAGCGTCTTCATAGCGGCCCTGCCAAAAGAATTTTCCGCCTTTGAAGTCTCCGTTTCTCACGGCGCCGTCTGAACGTTGGAAGCTGCCGCTTAAGCTTGTCGCCCACTTTTCGCCTTGCAGTGCCCCCCTTCCTTCGGCGGACAAATAACCATACGAGCCGCCGCTCAGCGCGAGTCGGAGTTTGTCGCCGCCTGTGCGCGTAATGATATTGATGGCGCCTGAAAAGGCTTGCGATCCGAACAAGCGCGAAGCGGCGCCCTCAAGAATTTCGATGCGCTCAATATCGGCAAGATTAAGTGGGAAGTCGGCCGCGTTGTGGCCGGTCTGCGGATTGTTAATGGAGATCCCATTAACGAGTAGGGTAATTTGATCAAAGGTGCCTCCGTCGATGCTTATGTCGGTCTGCAAGCCAAAGCCTCCGCGTTGGCGCACGTCGATGCCGACGGCCAATTTTAAAACATCGTTGACAGTTGTCACACCGGCCGACTGAAGGTCCTCCTTCGTCAGCGAGATCACTTGGCGGGCTGCCACTTGAGCAGCCATCGGAGCGCGTGAAGCTGATACGAGCGCTTCTTTGAGCGATGCATCGCCGGCTATCAAGCTATCGCACACGGCTGCATCAAAGGTTGCAGGGTGGGAAAGCGCGTGAGCCAGGCAGGGAGTGGCCGTTGTCAGCGTAGCAACTGAAAGTACGCCGATGCGCACTTCTTTTTGCAACGCAGCAAACAAGGCATATCCCTTGCGTGCAAAGCTGTGGAACGTCACAACTTCTTTGCTCCTTGCGGATAAGGATTTCATTTGATTTGAATAAAACGTTTAATATTAGAACGTGCAAAAGTAATCAAATTCCGGCCTTCCGCTTATGTTCGGAGATATATTTATGTCGGTTAATTTATCCCAATCTTACTTTCTGTGCAGTGCTCGTCTCAAACTTGTTGACTACTTTTGCCCTCGTTGAAAGCGCAAACTTTCACATTAAGATGCTCGAAATAAAAATGTATAATCACAAATTATATCACGAATGAAAAAGTTTTTGTTGTTGGCGGCTTTGATTTGCGGCCTTAGCGCTACGGCGCAAGAATTCCGTTTCGGCTTAACAGGTGGCTTAAACGTAAGTGCTCCGACTCACCTCGATTCTAAAGTAGGTTTTAACCTTGGTGCGCGCGGCGAAGCGCGCTTGAAGAAAGGCTTCAGCCTGACCGGTGCTTTCTTGCTTTCAAGCCAGGGCTGGAAGCAGTCGATCGATTGGGACGGCCGTAGCGGTTATGGCTTAGATGCTGAGGCTTATTATTTCAAAATACCTCTCCGCGCAATGTATAGACACGCGATTACGCGCCGCGCGGCCCTCTTCTTTGAGTTTGGTCCTTACTTCGGCTTCGGTTTTGCCGGTAAAACGAGAGTGACTGAGGTGAATCGTCGTGGTATCGTTGTGGCTAACTACAAGCGCGATACGTTCTCTGACGAGGGTGCCGATAGTTTCGACTGGGGACTCGGATTTAATCTCGGCGCAGAGTTTGCTCGCCACTACCGCGTCTCTCTGGGCAACGACTGGGGCTTGAAGAAATTTGACGGCGTTAATAAAAACAGCGTCTTCAATCTCTCTTTCACGTACATGTTCTAAGCGTACGACGACGCAAACTACAGATAGCGCAAAGGGTAAAGTCGTTTTCCCTTTGCGCACTTTTTTTACGCAAAACGCAGCAATGCCGGCTCCGCCAGAAGTCGATTCACACGCTTGTCCGGCGCTTCTTGTTTGTAGGCCGGCCTTATGCTTTTTGCTGAGCATGGAAAATCAGGCGAAAAGGCATTGATTTCTTGCGCGCTTCGATCAGCCTAACGCTTGTAGCTGTTGGGCATTTGTTTGTTTGCTGCCGCCAAACCATCGTTTGCTCCCACCAAACCATCGTTTGCTGCCGCCAAACGAAGGGCAAAGCGGTCCGGCATCCACAGATATGAGCGGCGCCCGCCGGTGATCCAAGAGAGGTCAGCAGTGCGTCTGCTGAAGTGGAATTTGCAGCGAAGGGATGTCTTGGGGCGCAAACGAAAAATAGCGCCAAACCACCCTTGCGGGGAAGTTTGGCGCTATTGCCTTATTAAAAAATAAATCAGCGGGTAGCGACAGCAGCTTCGATGCCTGTTCGATACCAATCGAAAAGGCGCTCAATGCCTTCGTCAATCTCTATTTGATGGTGCCAGCCCAGCGCGTGTAGCTTCTTTACGTCGGTCAATTTGCGCGGTGTGCCATCGGGTTTGGAGCTATCCCAAACGATTTCACCTTCAAACCCTACGGCAGCTTTGATTTTTTCGGCCAATTCCTTGATTGTGATTTCGCGGCCCGAACCGACGTTGATGTGACAGTTGCGAACCTCTTGCGCAGTTGCGTCATACGTATCTTGAAAGTCGACGTTCAACAGTACGTGAACGCTTGCATCGGCCATTTCTTCGCTCCAAAGAAATTCGCGCAGCGGCTTGCCCGTGCCCCAAAGCGTGACGCGGCCGGGCGCAATGCCATATTTGCTCAAAATATTGATGATTGCTGCTTCGTCGGCTTGCCCGTCTACGCCCTCCACGGGGCGCAGGTTGAGATCATTGCGCACGGCTGACCAGTTTTTCTCACTCAGGAGGCGCGAAAGGTAGATTTTGCGCATCATAGCCGGTAAGACGTGGCTCCGCTCCAAGTGGAAGTTGTCGTTAGGTCCATATAAATTGGTCGGCATAACGGCAATATAATTCGTTCCGTATTGCAGATTAAAACTTTCGCAAAGTTTTAATCCGGCAATTTTGGCAATGGCGTAAGGCTCATTCGTATATTCGAGTGGCGCCGTCAAGAGTTCTTCTTCGCGGATAGGCTGCTGCGCATCGCGTGGATAGATGCAGGTAGAGCCCAAGAAGAGTAACTTTTTCACGTCGTGGCGGAAACTCTCCCCAATGACGTTCTGCTGAATCTGCAGGTTGCGATAGATGAAATCAGCCCGATACGTCAAGTTGGCCATTATGCCGCCGACGTAGGCAGCTGCTAAGACGACGGCCTCCGGCTGTTCTTGGTCGAAAAAATTGCGCACCGCTACGGCGTCAAGCAAGTCCAGCTCCCGGTGTGTACGGCCGATGAGGTTGTGAAAACCGCGCTGTTGCAGGTTATTCCAAATGGCTGAGCCAACCAAACCTTGATGGCCGGCAACGTAAATCTTAGTGTGTTTATCTAACATGTTTCTTCATCAATTAATCGCTTGCCGAGTGCGGCAGATTCATGCGTCTTGCAAAAGTTTTTGTAACTCTTCTTGCAAAACTACGGCGTGGTTTCGGATCTTGTTCTTGAAAGCGTAGAGTAGCGTTACGCGCTGTGGATTCTCTTCCTTAATCTGCTGAGCCAGCGCCTTTAAGTCGGCCGATGCTTTCAGTTCTTCGCGATAAGCCGCGGCGAAACTTTTCCAGTTGTTTTCCGGATCTTCGTGAAACATCTTGCGCAGATCGGGTGTTGGCGTTACGGCTTTAGCCCAAAGATCATAGGGCACATTTTCCTTTTTCAACCCCCGAGGCCATAGTTTGTCTACCAAGATGCGCATACCGTCGTTTTCCGATACGCCATCGTAGACACGTTTAATGCATACTTCTATCATAAAGCAAAAAATCTGCAATCTTTTATTGGAGACTGCAGATATAGATTTTTTCTGTGAAGGATTTAGTCCTCTTGACTGCGCAATTTCTGCACGTAGATGGCACGTTCTTTTGCCAATCTCTTCAGCACTGACGGTTTGTCAAACTGCTGGCGAGCGCGGAGCTGCTTTACAACACCGGTTCTTTCAAACTTTCTTTTGAATTTCTTGAGGGCGCGTTCGATATTTTCGCCTTCCTTCACGGGTACGATGATCATGTTTTGATGCTATTTTATTGTTGTTTTGTATTTTCTACTGTTTGCAGTGTGCAAAATTAGGCATTTGTTTTATTCACAACAAATATTCTCCGTTTTTTTTCGTCTGTACGGTCTGAAATTTGGATTCGTTGGCTTGCTTTAAGACATCGAACGCAATGTTTTTTTCGTCATTTTTTACCAATAAAGAGATGAGCCGGAACCGTTATATATAATAGATGAGTGGATAGACAATTTTAATCAGCATAAATAGCTCGGGAAGATCTACAACGCAGGCCCTAAGGCAGTGAGAAAAAACGAAAGGGCCTCGAGAGTTGAATAAAAGAAAAAAGAATTTTAACATCGCAGGGTAAAAATGCGAAACTTGACGATGTTTTTTGCGCCGGATTGCGGCTGTTTGTTTGCTTTGTGCGCCTATGAAAAAATCTTAAATGAACGTGGATTTGCTTGGATTCATCGGAATTATTGCTTATTTTTGCCACGCAAAACGTTTCAAGGAGGCGTTTCGCTCAGACAAAGCTGTAAAATCACATTTGCTTTTATCTCAAAAGAACTTACTGACGCCATAATTGGCGCGGTAGAAAATTCCCCACGAAGAAATACATCTTAATATATGGCACTTTATTCCATAGATCAACTGCAACAAAAGAACGAAGAAGACTTGCGAAAAATCGCAGACGAATTGAACACCCCGAACAAAAAGAGCGATGATAAACAGACGCTGATTTACGACATACTTGACGCTCAAGCCGAGCAAACGGCAGAGCAAAAACAAGCTGCCCCAAAACACCGCCAACGCATCCAAAAGAAAGAGGCTGTATATACAGCTAATAGTGAAGGCGAGACGCAACGACTTGAACAAACTTCGACGACGGCTACAAAACGCCGCCGCGGACGGCCGACAAAAGCTGAATCGGAGGCTATGAGGCAGGTTGCACTCAAGAATGAACAAGCGAAAGCGGAGGAACAGACAGTGCCACCGATTCCGACTGCAACTCCGGAAGAACCGACTGTAGGGCAAAAGGAAACGAAAGCGGAAGAAGTGCCCGATTTTATCAGTGAGCAGCTTTTCAAGCAGGCAGATATGGCAGCTTTGGCCGATGCGGTTATAGATCTGGATGAAGTGAAGCAGCAATTAGAAGGTAAGAACGATAAGAAGGAGGAAGCAGAGTCGCTTCCGATGGCGTCCGAAGCATCGGCTGCAGGACCAGCGCAAGCTCCGACTGCGGAAAGCGCGCCACAACCGGAGGGTAAGGGGAATATGATTAAAGTGAACGATCACTTTTATATTACGAAAGATATTCCCGTTATTTACAATGATCCGATATATGACGAGCAACCGGAAGTAGCTCCCGTACAACGGCCGAAATTTCGCCGTTTCAAAGACGATCCATTGGTTAATGCTGACGCAGAGGCTGCACAGCAGGCACCAATACAAGAACCGGAACGCCCTAAGCGCGCAGCAGCTGCACCGGCACCGGTCTCGGAAGAAGAATTGCTGGATGGACGCGGCGTCTTGGAAGTGATGCCTGACGGATTTGGCTTCTTGCGCTCATCAGATTATAACTACTTGACTTCGCCGGATGATATTTATGTGGCTGCCAACCAGATACGCCAATATGGATTGAAGCAAGGCGACGTCGTAGAAGGTAAGGTTCGGATTCCGGGGAGCGGCGATAAATTTTTCGCGCTCCACCGCCTTGAGCGCATTAATGGCCTTGATCCTGCTGCAGTGCGTGATCGCGTGGCCTTTGAGCACCTTACGCCGCTCTTCCCAGAAGAGAAATTTAAGCTTTGCACAGGTCGCCACGACTCGCTCTCGTGTCGTATCGTGGATCTCTTTACACCTATTGGTAAAGGCCAGCGCGCCTTGATCGTGGCGCAACCGAAAACGGGTAAGACATGGCTGCTGAAGGATGTGGCTAATGCGATCGCAAAGAATAATCCGGAGGCTTATATGATGATCTTGCTGATCGACGAACGGCCTGAGGAGGTTACGGATATGGCACGCACGGTGAATGCGGAAGTGATTGCCTCAACTTTTGATGAACCTGCGCAGCGCCACGTGAAGATTGCGAACATCGTACTCGAAAAGGCTAAGCGTATGGTTGAATGCGGTCACGATGTGGTCATCTTCTTAGATTCCATTACGCGTCTTGCACGCGCTTATAATACGGTTAGTCCGGCTAGCGGCAAGGTCTTGACGGGTGGTGTTGACGCAAACTCGCTACAACATCCGAAACGCTTCTTTGGTGCTGCACGTAACATCGAAGGTGGCGGCTCTCTGACCATCATTGCTACGGCCTTGATCGATACGGGTAGCAAGATGGATGAGGTGATCTTTGAAGAGTTTAAGGGAACGGGCAATATGGAGCTTCAACTCGACCGCAACCTCTCGAACAAGCGCATCTTCCCGAGCGTTAATCTTGTGGCGTCAAGTACGCGCCGCGATGATCTGTTGCTTAATGAACAGGCGCAGCGCCGTATGTGGATCCTTCGCAAATATATTGCTGATATGAATCCCGTTGAGGCGATGCAGGAAGTTTCGAAGCGTATGGAGCGGACGCAGGATAACGACGAATTTTTAATTTCAATGAATGGTTGATAAGCAGACGGGCGAAATCAGTCGCCAATATCTGTTTTAGCGCTATGGTTATTGTGACCGAGTGCGACAATAATAATATATGTGAGGGCTGATGTGGGCAAAATGTGCTTGTCGGCCCTCTTATTTGTTTGGGATTTTCGCAAGGAATCATGCGGGCGATGATTTTGGCTATGCGCGGTTGGTGCTTTGCTTTTTAGAGCGCCTTGCTCAAAGTTTTAATATGATATTTAAATGACTACATATCTCGATATTCAACACTTGACAAAGTCTGTCGGCGATCGAATTCTTTTTGCCGACATCTCTTTCTCCGTTGCAGAGGGGCGCCGTTTGGGGCTCATTGCCAAGAATGGGACGGGCAAGACTACGCTTCTTAATATCATTGCCGGCAAGGATGATTACGACAGTGGAAGTGTGGTTTTTCATAAAGATTTGCGCGTCGGGTATCTTTCGCAGTCGCCTCGCTATGCACCGGAGCTGACGGTTTTGGACGCTTGCTTTGCGGAGGCCGGCGAACTCTCGGCTTTGATCAGTCGATATGAAAGGAGTTTGGCAACACCCGGCAATCCCAATCTACACGAACTGATGGATGAGATGGAGCGGCGTGGGGCTTGGGATTTTGAACTGAGGGCCAAGCAAATCCTTACGAAGCTGAACATCACAGATTATAATCAGCCGGTAGCGCAACTCTCGGGCGGCCAACTCAAGCGCGTCGCTTTGGCTAACGTTCTTTTGACTGAGGCTGACCTTCTTATTCTCGATGAGCCTACAAACCATCTTGACTTGGAGATGATCGAATGGCTCGAAGCTTATTTGCGGCGTGAGAGCAAGGCGCTTCTGATGGTGACGCACGACCGCTACTTCTTGGATCGCGTTTGCGATGAAATCGTCGAGTTGGATGATACTACGCTCTACAGTTACAAAGGAAATTATGCCTATTTCTTGGAGAAACGCGATGAGCGTATAGCTGCGGCCAATGCCAACGTGGCGCGAGCGCAGAATCTCTACCGAAATGAATTAGAATGGATGCGTAGGATGCCTTCAGCACGTGCAACGAAGGCGCGCTATCGCAAAGAGGCTTTCTATGAGTTGGAGCAGCAGGCACGTCGACGGCAGGAAGAGCAAGCTGCTCGCTTGGAAGTGAAAAGCGGATACATTGGATCAAAAATATTTGAGGCGCAATACGTCTCAAAGGTCTTTCCCGGGACAGCCGAGAAACCCGAACCATTGACGATCTTGGATAATTTCTATTATAACTTCTCGCGCTTTGAGAAGATGGGTATAGTCGGCAATAACGGGACGGGCAAATCTACATTTATCAAGCTACTTTTAGGGATCGTTAAGCCTGATAGTGGGCGTTTCGTCGTCGGTGAGACGGTGCGCTTTGGCTATTTCTCGCAAGAAGGGATGGCTTTTGATCAACAAATGAAGGTCATCGACGCCGTACGTCAATATGCCGAGACCATTGATCTTGGCGGCGGCCGCCGACTGACGGCGATGCAATTCCTTACGCATTTTCTCTTTCCGCCCGAACGGCAGCAAGACTATATATATAAGTTGTCTGGCGGTGAACAGCGCCGATTATACTTATGCACGGTCTTGATGCGTAATCCTAATTTCTTGATCCTCGATGAGCCAACCAACGATTTAGACATTCAAACCTTGCAGATTTTGGAAGCCTATTTGCAGGATTTCCGCGGCTGCGTGATTGTTGTGAGCCACGATCGTTACTTTATGGATAAGGTCGTTGATCATTTGCTCGTCTTTAAGGGAGATGGGCGCATCGACGACTTCCCCGGCAATTATTCGCAATACAGATCGTGGAGCTTGCTGCAAGAAAAGGAGGTGCCGACGCAAACTTCCAAGAAATCAAAGAGCGAAAAGCACTTTGAAGGCGAGCAAAAGCGCAAACTTTCTTTTAAGGAGCGTAAGGAAATGGAGGCCCTTGAGGTGGAGATTGGCTTATTAGAAGCTGAAAAAGCCCAATTGCAAGCAGCGCTTTGTAGCGGTCAACTTTCGGTCGAAGCTTTGACGGAAAAATCCAAGCGCCTGCCACAACTAGAGGAGGAGCTTGATGAAAAGTCGATGCGTTGGCTTGAACTTTCAGAAATTGATTCTTGATAAACCCTAACGAGCAATGAAACCTTTAGCAGAGCGTTTGCGCCCGACGAACTTAGACGAATACGTTGGCCAGCAGCATTTGGTTGGACCCGGGTCCGTCTTGCGTAATATGATTGACGCGGGGCGGATCACCTCCTTCATCCTTTGGGGGCCGCCGGGTGTAGGAAAAACAACATTAGCGCGCATCGTAGCTTCACAACTTAAAGCGCCTTTTTACACATTGTCTGCAGTTAATTCGGGCGTGAAAGATGTACGCGACGTCATCGAAAAGGCTGCCAAAAATAGATTCTTTTCTGAGCTGAGTCCCATCCTTTTTATTGATGAAATTCATCGCTTTTCCAAGTCGCAACAAGATAGTTTGCTGGCCGCTGTGGAAAACGGCACGATTACTTTGATTGGCGCCACAACGGAGAATCCTTCTTTTGAGGTGATCAGGCCTTTGCTTTCGCGCTGTCAAGTGTATGTGCTGAACAGCCTGACAAAAGATGAACTGCTACAGTTGCTCCAACACGCGCTGACCACTGACGAACTATTAAAAGAACAGCAGATAGAGCTGAAAGAAACTGATGCTTTGCTGCGTTATAGTGGCGGAGATGCGCGAAAGTTGCTAAATATCCTCGATTTGGTTACGCAGGCGGCGGAGGAGGGGCCAATTGTAATCGATAATTCCCTCGTCACGGCTCGCTTGCAGCAGCATCCTGCCCATTACGACAAAGGTGGAGAGATGCACTACGATATTATTTCAGCCTTTATCAAGAGTTTGCGCGGAAGTGATCCCGATGCAGCCCTCTATTGGTTGGCGCGAATGATCGAAGGTGGAGAAGATCCAACATTCATAGCCCGTCGTTTAGTGATTAGTGCAGCCGAAGATATCGGCTTGGCCAATCCTAATGCCCTTTTACTTGCCAATGCAGCCTTCGATGCTGTTGCAAAAATCGGTTGGCCCGAAGCTCGCATTCCCCTTGCTGAAGCTACCGTCTATTTAGCCAACAGTCCGAAGAGCAACAGTGCATATTTAGCTATCGATGCCGCTTTGCAGCGCGTGCGTGAGACCGGAGATCAGCCTGTGCCATTGCATTTGCGCAATGCGCCGACAAAGTTGCTCAAAGATTTGGGCTATGCCGACGGCTATCGCTACCCCCACGATTATCCCGACAACTTTGCCGCGCAGCAGTATCTCCCTGATACGTTGCAGAATGAAGGCTTTTGGCATCCTTGTGACAATCCGGTCGAAGCCAAGCAGCGCGAACGGCTCAACCGCCTTTGGGGTGAGCGCCGGTGGTAATTACTTGCCGGTTGCTTAATATGCGTGCCCTGTGTGCATCGTCAACCAACTACATAAGGAAGCCAACCTTGAGGGGTTGGCTTCCTTATTATATATCGCAACGTCCGAGCTAAGTGTAGCTTTATACGGACTAAGCGACTTAATTCTCCTCTTGCGCAGCGGCGAACTCTTCGGTGAGTTTCTTCTGGAGTTCACCCGGCATCAATTCGTAGCTGGCAAATTTCATGATGAAGCCGGCTCTACCTCCCGTCAGCGAACTTAGCGTCGTGGAGTACGTGCTTAGCTCATTCAAAGGTACTTTTGCCTGCAACTTCTCGTAGCCGTTTTCGCTACTCATGCCGACAATCATACCACGACGGCCTTGTAAATCGCTCATCACATCGCCCATCTTATCCGCCGGCGTGAATACTTCAACGTCGTAGATCGGTTCGAGCAGTTTGGGGTTCGCATTTTTAAAAGCCATGCTGAAAGCATTGCGTCCTGCGAGCATAAACGACAACTCGTTAGAGTCAACCGGGTGCATCTTACCATCGTAAACGATGACGCGCACATCGCGAGCATAAGAACCCGTCAGCGGTCCTTGCTCCATACGGCTCATAATGCCTTTCAAAATAGCGGGCATGAAGCGTGCATCAATCGCGCCGCCGACAACAGAATTGATAAAGACGAGTTTTCCGCCCCATTCGAGAGGAATTTCCTCCTTATTACGCACATTTACGCGTATTTCCTGACCGTCAAACTTGTAAACCGTAGGATCCGGCATCCCATCGCTGTACGGCTCGACAATCAAATGCACCTCACCAAATTGACCTGCACCGCCGCTCTGCTTCTTGTGGCGATAGTCAGCTCTGGCTGCCTTCGTGATCGTCTCGCGATAAGGAATCTTCGGTTCGATAAATTCGACCGCAATCTTATCATTGTTTTCCAAGCGCCATTTTAGCGTGCGCAAGTGGAACTCACCCTGTCCGTGCACCAATGTTTGGCGAAGCTCCTTGCTTTGTTCGACCACCCAAGTCGGGTCTTCCTGTCGCATACGCGTCAGTGCCGCCATCATTTTCTCCGTGTCCGCCTCGTTAACGGCCTTAATTGCCCGCGTATATTTCGGCTCCGGATACTTAATCCAATTGAAACGATAGTCGCAATCTTTATCATTGAGCGTATTTCCCGTGCGCACATCTTTCAGTTTGACCGTACAGCCAATGTCTCCGGCCACGAGTTCTTCCACCTTTTCGCGGTTTGCGCCCGACGCCACAAAGAGTTGCGCCATGCGCTCCTTAGAGCCGCGGTCAGCATTTGATAGATCATCGCCTTCGCGCACCTTTCCGCTCATCACCTTGAAGTATTGCACCTCGCCGATGTGTGGTTCGATGCCCGTCTTGAAGAAATAGAGACTCGTAGGCCCATCAGCGTCTACCGGCACTTCTTCGCCGCGCGTACAATGCACGGGAGGCATTTCATCAACAAAGGGAACGACGTTGCCAAGGAATTCCATCAAGCGGCCAACGCCCATATTCTTTGATGCACATACGCAGAAGATGGGGAAGATAGAGCGAGTGACCATACCCTTGCGTATGCCCTCGCGCATCTCGTCTTCGGTGAGCTTTTCTTCCTCAAAGAATTTTTCCATCAGCGCTTCATCGTTTTCCGCCGCAGCTTCTACGAGCGCCTTGTGTAGCTCCATTGCGCGTTCCTGCTCTTCAGCCGGAATATCCTCGATCGTAGGTTGACCGCCTTCCGGTCCCCACGTCAGTTTTTTCATCAAGATCACGTCGATTAACGCGTTGAAGTCCGGTCCTGTCTGAATAGGATATTGCACGGGAATCGCCTTTGTGCCGTAGATCGTTTGCAGTTGTTCGATGATATTGTTGTAATCACATTTCTCATCATCCAGTTGGTTCACCAGGAAGATCACCGGTTTGTTGAGTTTCTCCGTATAACGGAAGTGGTTTTGCGTGCCCACTTCCGGCCCGTATTGACCATTGATCAGCAACAAGGCCGTATCCGTTACGTTAAGTGCTGTGAGTGCCGCTCCGACAAAATCGTCTGAACCCGGGCAGTCGATAATGTTTAGCTTTTTTCCGTTCCATTCTACGTGAAACACGGTAGAAAAGACTGAATAGCCATAATCCTGCTCAACGGGAAAATAATCGCTGACCGTATTTTTCATTGTGATGCGACCGCGTCGCGCAATTTGGCTGCTTTCAAAGAGCAGCGCTTCAGTCAGCGTCGTTTTGCCGGAGCCATCATTGCCCAAGAGCGCAATGTTCTTAATGCTGTGTGTGCCGTATACTTTCATGTATTAATCGGGTTTGTTATTTGTTAATGTGATTAATATGTTTTCGTGACGCTCTTACAAGCGTTCGAGGCGCAAAGTACAAATTTGTTTTGTAAACGACAAACAAATAGAGCGATATTTTACTTGTTTCATCCCACTTTTCTGTGCTGCCAAGATCTTGCAACCCGTTTCGACCTCCCCTTGTTGGCAGACGGAGGCAGTCTTGGCTGTCTTTGTGATGCTTTATGTCGGAAAAAGGGCAAAAAGAATTGTAATCTGCCCGCGTTGTGTCGTTGCCGGATGCGTGCTTATTGTCTTTTTGTCGATGAAGGCTTTTTGCCCCTTCCCGACGGCTTTTTATCGCTCCTGTCGGTTTAAGTTCCTCTCTCTCTTTGATTGATGTTTGTGAAACTTCCACGGACATACACTTTGCTTTGCTCCGACTGTTCCATTGTTTGCTGCTGCCAAACCATTGTTTGCTCCCACCAAACCATTGTTTGCTCCCACCAAACTATCGTTTGCTCCCACCAAACGAAAAAAACTTTGTCGGGCGCGAGACAATTATTTGTCTTCCGGCGTAAAAGATCAGATGTGCGGCATACGATTTCCTTATCTCGTCGCTCACGCTTCCTTACGCCTTTGAGCAGTCTAAGGCATCGCGAACGGCAAAAGGGTGGGGGAGGAGTAAAAGGCCTGCATTTGTCACCTCATTGGCAAGCGGACTATAATAATGAATAGACATAGGAGACCGCCGCTAAGCCGAGCGCGAGTTCAGAAATGGATTATAGCTTGCGAAATCTTTATTTTCTTCAAAATAAACTGACCTCGTGGGCCTGCTTGGCACTCTCTTTGCATACTAAGACGAACAATAACAATAAACAGATAAATCATGCAAAAGGGAAATATTGGGATAACGACGGAGAACATCTTTCCCGTTATCAAAAAATTCTTGTATTCAGATCACGAAATCTTCCTTCGTGAGGTCGTATCTAATGCAGTAGATGCCACGCAAAAGTTGAAGACCCTCGCTATGCGCGGCGAATATAAGGAGGATTTAGGAGATCTTACGGTGCAAATCAAGATCGACGAAGCCGCAGGTACGCTGACGATCAGCGATCGCGGTATCGGAATGACGGCTGAAGAGGTTGATCGCTATATTAACCAAATAGCTTTCTCGGGCGCCAATGAGTTTTTAGAGAAATATAAAGACGATGCCAATGCAATTATAGGCCATTTCGGTCTCGGCTTCTATTCTACGTTTATGGTTTCCAAAGAAGTGGAAATCGTGACCAAAAGTTATAAGGCCGATAGCAAAGCTGTGCGCTGGACTTGCGATGGTACGCCTGCCTACACGATGGAGGACGCTGACAAAGCAGAGCGCGGAACGGACATAATCCTTCACATCGACGATGATTGCAAGGAGTTTCTACAAAAGAATACGGTGCTCGGACTCCTGCGTAAATACTGCCGCTTCTTGCCGATACCCGTAGCAATGGGGAAAAAGACCGAATGGAAAGATGGAAAGGAAGTAGAAACTGAAGAACCTAACATCATCAACGATACGAACCCGCTTTGGATGCGCCAACCCAGTACGTTGAAGGATGAAGACTATACGAAGTTTTATCGCGAATTGTATCCGATGATGGATGAGCCGCTCTTCTGGATTCATCTTAACGTAGACTACCCCTTCAATCTGACCGGCGTACTCTATTTTCCGCGCTTGAAGAGCAATGTCGACATCCGTCAGAACAAAATCCAGCTGTATTGCAACCAAGTTTACGTCACGGATGAGGTGGAAAACATCGTTCCTGAGTTTTTAACGCTGCTTCATGGCGTCATTGATTCGCCTGATATTCCGCTGAACGTAAGTAGAAGTTATCTGCAAAGCGATGCGAACGTGAAGAAAATATCCGGCTATATTATGAAGAAGGTTTCGGATCGTCTGCAAAGCATCTTCAAGGAAGATCGCAAGACTTTCGAGGAGAAATGGGACGACTTGAAACTCTTTATCAACTATGGTATGCTCAGCGAGCAGGATTTCTTTGAACGCGCCAAGACTTATGCCTTGCTGAAAGACGTCGGCGGGAAATATTATACCTTTGAAGAGTATAAGCAACTCATCGCTGCTGAGCAGACGGACAAAGATGGTAACCTTGTTTACCTTTATGCGAACAGCAAAGAGGAGCAATATGCTTACATACAAGCGGCCGAAGAAAAGGGTTACAGCGTATTGCTGCTCGATGGTCAACTCGACACGCCGCTCGTGCAGATGTTGGAGCAGAAATTTGAGAAGTCGCGCTTCGTACGTGTAGACAGTGACGCCGCAGATCGCTTGATTCCTAAGGCAGAAACAGCTCAAAGCAGTTTGACGCAAGCAGAAAGCGATAATCTTTCTGAGACTTTCAAGGCCGGTTTCCCGAAGTTGAGCGGCGCAGAGTTTACGGTTGAGGTTGCTTCGATGGGCGAAAAGGCTGCGCCTGTACTCATTACGCAGAGCGAATATATGCGGCGTATGAAAGACGTTGCACGCTTGCAGCCCGGAATGGGATTCTATGGTCAAATGCCGGATATGTATAGCGTCATTCTCAACGCCGACCACCGCTTAATCAAGACTGTGCTGGCTGATATGACGGCCGCCGTGAGCGAACGCTTGCAGCCCGTGGACAACGATATGAACGGCCTTAACGCCCGCCGCGCTGCCCTCGAACAGCAGCAAAAGGACAAGAAGCCGGATGAAATTACGCAGGAGCAGCGCGATGAGTTGACGAAGTGTAATGCCGACATCGAAAGGCAACGCTCCATCCGCAGCGAGATTTTGAGCGAATATGCGAAGTCCGATTCTGTTATCGCGCAATTGATAGATTTGGCTTTGTTGCAAAACGGCTTGCTCAAGGGAGAGGCTTTGAGCAACTTCCTGCAACGCTCGGTAGATATGATCAAAAAATAAGCAGTCACACATTATTATATATAGGCAGCCGCAGGCGGAGTTCCCGTTTGCGGCTGTCGCTTTTCTTAGATGAGTCAAAACTATACCATCGTAAAGACCGGTCGACGCCACTTTTGCCTTTTTTACGTTGGTTGCTACCTTTTGTCTTGTTGACCTGGGCTACCATTATAGCTTTTTTGGGCTTATTGCTTTGCACAATGAAACGCTTTACATACTTTTGCAGCAATTTTAAGTCAGAGCCGCTATACGGCAGCTCGTGTTTAAGAAACCTTTTAACCTCAATAAATAACAATGGAGTGGATTGTTGATATTCTAATGAAGCCCTTTGGCCCTGCCCATTTGGCCATCATCTTTGCGTTGGTGATTTGGCTCGGCATCAAGTTGGGTAAAATGAAAATCGGCGGCGTTTCGCTTGGCGTAACGTTCGTCTTGTTTGTCGGCATTTTGGTTGGCCATCTCTACAATGTCTTTGTCGTTGAACCCAATGCAACGACCGAAGGATTTTCCGAAATGATGCACCAACAAAAGCTCATTATTAACTTCGTCAAGGAGTTGGGTCTTATCCTTTTTGTCTACTGCATTGGTTTGCAAGTAGGGCCCGGTTTCTTCGCGACCTTCCGTAAAGGTGGACTCGGTATGAACATACTGGCTATTACTACGGTTTTGCTCGACGTTTTGGTAATGCTTGGTCTCTTCTTCATCGTGTTCTATCAAGGTGGAGACCCGCAGAATAAGAACAATTTGGCGATGATGACCGGCGTAATGTATGGTGCTGTTACGAATACACCGGGTTTGGGTGCTGCAACGAACGTATTGCCCAACTTCTTCCCGGCTGATGCGATTCCGCAAATCGGAAATGGCTACGCATGTGCTTATCCTTTGGGCGTTGTGGGCATTATTGGTGCTACGATTCTATTGCGCTTCCTTTGCCATATCAACTTGGATGAGGAGTATCGCGAAATTGAGCAGGCGCACGAGGGTAACCCTCAGGCTAAACCTGAACACGTCACGCTGCAGATTACCAATAAGGCGATCGAGGGGCGGACTATTCCCGAGTTGGCCGGCTTCCTGAAGCGCGACTTCGTATGTACACGTTGCATCGAAGGTGATGAGATGTTTATTCCGAAAGAGGATCAAGTATTGCACGTAGGTATGCGCCTCTATCTTGTATGTCCGGAAGCAGATACTGCTGCTATTGCCGCCTTCGTCGGCGATCGTATCGATATTGATTGGACGAAAGAAATTGAGCAAACAAAGTTTGTCTCTCGCCGTTTAGTTGTGACGAAACCTGAAGTCGAAGGAAAGACCTTCCAAGATTTACACTTCCGCACGCTTTATGGCGTGAATGTGACTCGCGTAACGCGTGCCGGTATGGAATTTTTCGCAGAAAAGAACTTCCGCCTGCAAATGGGTGACCGCATTCTCGTAACGGGTGCTGAAGAAAATGTTAACCGCTTGAAAGAAGTGATTGGCGACGCCGTAAAACGCTTGGATCATCCGAACGTAGGTGCTTTGTTCCTGGGAATTCTCATTGGTTGCCTTGTCGGAATGATTCCTATTCCTATCCCGGGCGTAAGTGTTCCTGTCAAATTAGGCTTGGCCGGTGGTCCGCTTGTCGTAGCAATTTTGATTGGCGCTTTCGGTTATAAGTTTAAGATCTCGCCTTACTTGACAACCAGTGCTAACTTAATGTTGCGCGAAGTGGGGCTTGTGCTCTTCTTAGCCGGTGTCGGCGTTCAGGCGGGCGCTACTTTCTGGGAAACAGTAAAGAACGGCGGTCTCACTTATGTTTGGGCAGGTTTCTTGATTACCGTTATTCCTATTATCATTGTAGGACTCATCGGACGCCTCAAGTTAAAGCTCAACTACTTTACGTTGATGGGTATGATCGCAGGTTCGCATACAGACCCTCCTGCTTTGGCTTTTGCAAACCAAACGGCTAACAATGACGCGCCGGCTATCGGTTATTCGTCTGTTTATCCTTTGACGATGTTCTTGCGTATCTTGATGGCCCAACTCGTCTTGTTGTTTGTCATTCCCTTAGTATAGCTTAGTCTATAAACGTTCGCATCCCTTGTGATGCAGCGATGATCATAACTTTCCCTCATCCTTATATATAAGGGTGGGGGAAAGCCGTTTAATGCCTAAGCTGCTCTTAAAGAGAATAGATTTCAAAAGAAACATTATACGTGGAAAAGAGCGAAAAGTTTCGACAGATAAGTGCCGACAGAAACCCTTTCTGCATAAAATACATAGCTCAAAATAACTTTACCCTCTAAAGAATGCTTATTTTTGCATGTTTAATGAAGGTATAAACAACGATTACGATATGAAAAAAACAGCTTTGATCACAGGTATTACGGGGCAAGATGGCTCCTTTCTCGCCGAGTTTTTGATCAGCAAAGGATATGAAGTGCACGGCGTGCTGCGTCGTTCCTCTTCTTTCAACACAGGACGTATAGAGCATCTTTATTTAGACGAATGGGTTAGGGATATGAAGAAGAGCAGATTGATCAATCTGCATTGGGGAGATATGACCGACTCGAGTTCAATCCTGCGTATCCTCCAGACTATAAAGCCTGACGAAATCTACAACTTGGCCGCGCAAAGCCACGTTAAGGTCAGCTTCGACGTGCCCGAGTATACGGCCGAGACTGACGCCGTGGGTGTTCTCCGCTTACTTGAAGCGATCCGCATTTTGGGTATGGAAAAGAAGACCCGCCTTTATCAAGCCAGTACATCCGAACTGTATGGAAAAGTGCAAGAAGTGCCGCAGCGAGAGACAACGCCCTTCTATCCGCGCTCTCCCTACGGCGTGGCCAAACAATATGGTTTTTGGATTGTCAAAAACTATCGCGAGAGTTATGGCATGTATGCCGTTAATGGCATCCTCTTCAATCACGAAAGCGAGCGTCGCGGTGAAACTTTCGTTACGCGCAAGATTACGCTGGCTGTAGCACGCATCAAGCAAGGCCTGCAAGATAAGTTGTACCTCGGCAATATGAATGCGCGGCGCGACTGGGGCTATGCGAAAGATTATGTCGAGTGTATGTGGCTGATGCTGCAACACAAAGAGCCCGAAGATTTTGTTGTCGCCACAGGCGAATACCATACCGTGCGCGAGTTTGTCACCTTAGCCTTCGCAGAAGTTGGCATTACCATTGATTGGCAAGGCGAAGGCCTCGAAGAGAAAGGCATCGAACGCGGCACGGGGCGCGTACTCGTCGAAGTGGATCCTAAATATTTCCGCCCCGCAGAGGTTGAGGAGTTGCTTGGCGACCCGACGAAGGCGCGCACCGAACTGGGATGGAATCCGCAGAAGACGAGCTTCAAAGAATTGATACGCATTATGGTCGAGCACGATATGCAGTTCGTCAAAAAGATCCACCTCAAAGAACTCATCGCGCGCGGTGATGTTCGGATTGAGGAATAAAGACTAAGCCGCAGAAACGCAATATCGTTTCGCGCGCCAACTTATACAAAGAAGTCATTGCCGGCAGCTTTTCCGAGCAATGACTTCTTGGTTTTTTTTTGTATAAAGCCTTTTAATCAAAAGAGATGGCCACCACTTTCAGATAATCTTTCAAGCGATAAGGCCCTTCGCCGGCCGAAGCCTGACTATCGTTGATCAAGAGGAGCGTTTGTCGCCCATCTTGCAGTTTTGCGCCCAAACACATTCCCTCATAATTGGCATAATCAAGTTTCCAGGGCATAATGCGCGTCTTAAAGGTCAGCAACAACCGCTTGGGTAGAAAATAAGTTTCGGGCAGCTTCTCCATATTTTGTTGCTCACTGATAGGCAATACCTGCACAGGGTTAACCAAATAAAGTTTGATGATTGCCTCCCCGCCCACGTAGGCTTTCGGAATATTCAGTTCGCGCTCCATCACAATCAGTCGGCCATCATCGAGCGCACACAAAGCCGGAACGCCCATAGCGTAATAACGACCAAAGCCTTGTGCGCGTCCTGCATCCATCTTGTAAGCATATTGCGCTCCGGCTTGCAGATCATCGTTAAAGGATTGCAAGCGCAAGCGATTAACCACGCCGGGATGATTCGGACTCGCCGTCGCCCCATCCGCACGCAGCGTATTTTCGGTAGTCGTCCAAAACTTATGCGTCTTGGGGTTATACGTCAAGGCTTCAAAGCCCCCGTTCGTTACAATCTTCGATGCAGAAAAAATCGCCGGAATGTCCAGTTGCTTACCGGTTGGCACGCCGTTCATATCATATTCCAATACTTTCTGATCCCCCTCGCCACTGATAAAGAACGTCTTACTTGAAGGCCTGTAAGCGATGCCTTCGCAATCTCTACGACTGTTGCCATCACCATCTGTGGCAGGATGCGGATTTCCCTCAAATCCCTCCAGCGAAACGCTGCTTATCTCGCCGCTCTGCGGATCTTGGTAGATATGAAAAAGGAAAAAGCCATCGCGCGGCTCTTTATCGCTCACTACGGCATAGCGCGTATCGTCAATCTTTGTAATGCCACTGAAATTAGCCGTGCCAATGCTCCATTGCTTCAAGGCTTGCTGATCCAAACCTATCGCCGTCTGTGCCGAAGTAGCTAAACCGGCAAGGGAAAGAAGTAGAAAAAGGTATTGTTTCATAAACTATACAACTGCCGGATAGCTTTTTTATTGTATGATATGCGGCGTAAGTGGGTGAGTTCTTAAATACAAACGTGTGCGTACTATATGTTCTTGTTTATCTTGAAAAACCAGATAAAGTTGCATTCGAACTTACTTGCCCTTGTAGATTGTACTTGAAAGGTCGTAAAGTGCGTATGTCGCTGGTTATTGATTAGCTGCTTATGATTAGCCCACCATTTCATAAGTGAAATGGTGGGCTGAATTGTTATTCTTTATGTCGTTAATGTCGTTTGCTTTTCTATGTCAATCCCTCTCATTACCGGAAGAGGGCGTTTGGGCCTTTATTCGAAAGTTTGTACTCTAAAACCATAGCCGCGGCTGGCCCCAAAGACGTCTACTTTCGTACTTCTAACTCGCATATAATATGAGAAGTCGGGCTGACTGGTGTCAGGATAGATGCTGGATGACCAGTAGAATCCAGCATAGTCGATGGCGTTTAGTCGCCCTTGAAGATAGTTACCCATAGCGGGCAAGTAGAAGAATTGGGCCGCTTCGTTGACTGAAGGTAGGGTTGATGAGACGTTCCAGCTGTCATCCTTGCTGAACTTTCGCCAATCTCTTCCATCTGGTGCTTTATCTGCCTTGAAACCGTTGATATTTGCTTTTTTCTTCAACCACATACCACCTTTGTGTAAGTGTCCCATAGATATCCATACTTCATCCCCATCCCAGCGAGGTTCGCCTTTTGAAGCGTACCAAACCATCTCGTTTACCGTGGGCAGATTTTTGCAGGACGAGTTGGCTTTCATCGTAAAACTGCGACCAGTTTGATACCAGCGTGGGTCAGTCTGAACCTTTGCGTAATTTCCGCTGGCGGGCTGGCTTGCCAGTGTAGGTTGTCCTTCAGCGAGATTCTTAGACCATTCCCAGCCTTCCCAATACTGCTTTTTTGCGTCCCACATATAGTAGCTGTCGCCATCATAAATATGCGCGTCGAGGTTAGCCTTCATATCGTAGTAAGTATTCTTTTGATAAGTGAATGCTCCTAAAGCCCTGGTGATAGTTCCCTCGACGCCGCTTACCTTGTCCTTCACCCAATACCGCACCTTAAGTTTGTGCTTACCCGGCTTGATGACCATATAGGCTCCGTTAGTCGCTACATTGGCAGAGTCGGTGTTGAGCGGAAATCCCTCTGCATAATCACCACTGCCCTTCGTGTTGAGCAAAATCTGTTTGCCTGTGCCGGTACCCGTCAGACCTGTATTTTGGGTTAAGGTATATGTTGCAGCGATGTCATTGTCAGCGTTTACCTCAATCTTGGTCAGATAGCAAGTCTTTAGAATCTCATTATTCGAATAAGGCAAGAATACGAGGATAGCAGCTTGGTGATCAAGGGCAAAGGTAAACTCTTGTTTATCTGCAACCTTAGTTGCCGTTGCCGTTCCGCAGTCGCCGGATGTGCCAATGTGTGCAGTGTTGTTCGGTTCCGTCTGCGTTTGGTTGTCTGAAATTGTAACTGAGTCTTTATTGCCATTCTTGCCGGGATAATAAACCTCGTATGAGGAGTTGGCAATGAACTTTCCCGGTACTTTATACTTAAAAGAAGCAACTTTACTTGATGGTGCATTACTGCTTTTCTGCCAAGTTCCATCATCGTCCTTTACATAGATATAATCACCTGCTTCCCAAAAGAAATTACCGGTAGAATAATCTAAGGATGTGCGAGTCTCCTCACCGCCTGTAATAAACGTTGTGAGATTTTTATCCTTATCGTTGTCTGTTCCCTTTTGTATGACTTCTTCGTTTGAACAAGAAACGAATGCCATCATCAGACTATATGCAATCGCAAATGAAAGCATATGGGCTTTTAATACTTCTCTTTTTTTCATTATCTATCTCTGTTTTTTCTCTCTATATATATGCTAAGCTGCTTTGTTCTCAAACGACTATTATACTTAATCTTAGTGAGAAATGATTTTACCCTTCTTGCCAATCTTCCATTGATGCATCAGCACCGGTTGGCCCGGTAGCGTGCTTACCAGGATTGTGTTGACCGGGCATTGAGGTTTCCAACAGGCGCGAAGTTTCCAAATACACTGATGTGCACTTTGGTGCACAATACTTTCTTAACTGTTTTTTCTTCATTGTTCTAATTGTATTATAATGAGCAATATTGTCGCGTGAGAAACTATGTAAATGGGTAAACATAGCCGGCCCGTGAGTGTTTAGCTAATCACGTTGCTTGTTGGAGCTTATTCGGCTCTCTTTTCGTGAATGTCGGTAGTCGAAATATGGACTTGAGAGTTGCTTTATTAGCAGAGAAGGTGGTAAACTATTTGGACCAATCAAAAAACCAGATAAAATCTCTATAAGAAAATGCTATTTCCTTATGTCAACAAAATTTAGATTTGACGGAGTTCATCTAAGATTACGAGCAGATTTCTGCAAACCTCTATCTATGTTAAGTCTTAATTTCTGGTGCAAAAGTACAAAATATTTTTTGAAATTGACTAAAACATGTACTAAATATCTAAAAAGAAATAGCAAGGTATAATTAAATCGTCAATGATCAATCCATAACGCTCTACGAGATAGAAGTGGTCATTTCATCAACAAACCAAAAGTTTCGTAATGTCCTTTTAATATGCACTATCTTTTCTTGATGAATGGGAGAGTGATAGAAAAGGAAGACGATATCCAAAAGAAGTATTAAATCTACCATAAGTGTGTTATACTTCTGAGAGGTGAAGAAAGTAGCAATGTCTTCTCTTCTAAAGAATAAAAATAGTCGGACGAGGAGGTTAAACAATAATCGCTGTCTGTTTTCCTAAAGATTCGAGTATTTGTATTGGATTCTCATTTGTTTTTGCAGATTTAACCTACGATTTTACTTAATAATTACACCTCTCTCGTCAACTTTTTTCTCTCATCAGTACCCCCTCAA
>ERZ773031.17-NODE-17-length-88967-cov-7.744950_pt1 | contig 88967 bp, 80 predicted proteins | sample MGYA00511666_ERZ773031 | MGnify/ENA primary metagenome ERZ773031 (study PRJEB29015, sample SAMEA2738135) | human oral metagenome | biome: human oral; feature: human-associated habitat; material: saliva | place: China | collected 2250 ...
TAGAAAGCGTATGGTTTCCTTGTGCGGACGTGGGTTCGACTCCCACCAGGTCCACATTTTCTTTTCAGAAGAGAAGAATCTTATAGGAAAGTAATACAGAGTAGGGGATTCATATACAATGAATCCCCTACTTTTTTATTATCCCTTGATAGGTATTCTACAAATATCGTCAATTAGGAAGTGTCCTGCCTTCAACGTGTATAGGTTCTCAAAATAAGCCTAAACATACTATTTCGAGGCTTAGGAAAGTCTTATTGTGAAGTAAATATACTTACTTATTTCTTAATCGTATCTTGCTTTGCCACCTTCGCTTCAGCCTCTTGTGCCTCTTTGTTAGCCTCTAAAGCACTCTTCTTTCGGTGATATTGCATGACTTTCTTTCCAAAGAGAGCAGCCATAGAGTCGGCGGATAAATAACGCATAGAGCCAGAATCAAAGCCTACAGAGTCTTGTGGGATTCGATGTCCTTGCTCATCCAATGTATCTTTATAGATATACAGTTTACCATTAAAAATATGCCAACTGGTATAAACCGTTACTTTTGGGTATTCTACAGGACTCTCATCTTCCAAAGAGTTGGACTTCATGATATATCCCACGGGGGAGGCTTGATTATAACTCTTGAGTGTGAATCCATACTCTCGAGGGATAAATAGAGCCTTCTTCAAAGAATCGCTCATCCCTGCAAGAATTTCGTCTTCTGTCTTTGTCGGATTTGGTTTCAACTTAGGAAGAACCTGAAAAGTCCAAGTCCCCTTCATCTGTTCTAGATCGATAACCATTGCAGCCTCGTATGGATCAATCGGATTAGGGAGAATCGCCAGTTTGTCTCCTATCTGTATATCCCCATATACCATATTATTTCGCTTAGCCGTGACAATATCAAACTTTATAGGGTCTCCACCCTCATCAGGTAGGAATACGATAACCGAATCAGAGCATCCATCACATGCCAATCCATAGCGAGTACTATCACCTTTCAGGCTAGTTTCAATGTCTATAGCCCCATGATCACCTGTTGAACTTTGGTTATAACATGCCGTAAGTAGCAACAAAGAAAGGCTTAAAAGAGGGAAAAAGAAATTCTTCATGTACGTTGTTTTTATGCTGCAAAGATAGTCAATTATTGCAAAAAATATTGTCTGTCAGTTGATTTTTGGAATTTTTTATCTAATTTTGCAAGTCGAGATTGCAGTTTGCAATCACCTTCATTTAGATAGCAATAAAATAAGATATGGGAAAGAAAATACAGTTCAGTCTCATTTATCGAGACATGTGGCAGAGCTCTGGTAAGTTCCAGCCACGTAAAGATCAGTTAGTGCGCATCGCACCTGTCTTCATTGAGATGGGTTGTTTCGCACGTGTAGAAACCAACGGTGGTGCTTTTGAACAAGTAAATTTACTGGCTGGTGAGAATCCAAACGAGTCGGTACGTGCCTATACGAAGATTCTGCATGAAGCTGGTATCAAGACACACATGCTTGATCGTGGCTTGAATGCTTTACGTATGTATCCTGTTCCTGATGATGTTCGTGCGATGATGTATCGTGTAAAGCATGCTCAGGGTGTAGATATTACTCGTCTTTTCGATGGTTTAAATGATATTCGTAACATTGCTCCAGCATTGAAATGGGCAAAGGAAGCTGGTATGACTCCACAGGGAACACTCTGTATCACCACCTCTCCTGTTCATACTATTGAGTACTACTGCAAATTAGCTGATGAAGAAATTGCAGCTGGTGCTGAGGAACTATGCTTGAAGGATATGGCTGGTATTGGTCAGCCTGCTTTCTTAGGAGAACTCACTCGCCGTATTAAGGAGAAGCACCCAGATGTATTACTAGAGTATCATGGTCACTCAGGTCCTGGTCTCTCAATGGCATCTATGTTGGAGGTTGCAAAGAATGGTATTGACATCCTCGATGTTGCTATAGAGCCATTGTCATGGGGTAAAGTTCACCCAGACGTTATCTCTGTACAAAGTATGTTGAAGAATGCAGGCTTTGATGTTCCAGAGATTAATATGGATGCTTACATGAAGGCGCGTGCCATGACTCAAGAGTTTATTGATGAATGGTTGGGTTACTTCATTAATCCACAGAATAAGATTATGAGTTCTTTACTCCTCAGCTGTGGTTTACCTGGTGGTATGATGGGGTCAATGATGGCAGATCTCGGTGGTATTCGCTCTACTATTAATAACCTTCGTAAGAAGAAGGGCGAGGAAGAACTCTCTGTTGACGACATGCTTATCAAGTTGTTCGATGAGGTTGCTTATGTTTGGCCTCGCGTAGGATATCCTCCATTGGTAACTCCATTCTCACAATATACTAAGAACATCGCATTGATGAACCTCCTCACTCTTGAGCAGGGTAAGGGACGCTTCGTTATGATGGATGATTCTATGTGGGGTATGATCCTCGGAAAGAGCGGTCGTGTACCAGGTGAGATTTGTCAAGAGTTGAAAGATTTAGCTAAGCAGAAGGGACTTGAGTTCACAGATGCAGACCCACATACATTGTTGAAGAACAATCTAGAGGATTTCCGCAAGGAAATGGACGAGAATGGTTGGGATTATGGTCAGGATGAAGAAGAACTCTTCGAATTGGCTATGCACCCAGAGCAGTATCGCAACTACAAGAGTGGACAGGCTAAGAAGAACTTCTTGGCTGATCTTCAAGCTGCTAAGGATGCTAAGCTCGGCGCAAAGGTTAGCCCAGAAGAGGCTGCAGCCTTTAAGCATGCAAAGGCAGATGCACTTGTTGCTCCTGTCAAAGGTCAGTTGTTCTGGGAGTTCCAGGGCGATGGTGAGGCAGCTCCAGCTGTAGAGCCATTCATTGGCAAGGAGTATAAAGAGGGCGATGCTTTCTGCTATATCCAAGCTCCTTGGGGCGAATTCGTTACTGTTCCAGCTGCACTCGGCGGTAAGTTGGTAGAGATCAACGCTAAGCAAGGTGCTAAGGTGAACAAGGGCGATGTTATTGCTTACATTGAGCGTGAGCATGCTGAATAAGTAAAACGCATTAAAAAAATATTAAGTCACGGTCTATTGCTATTGAGTAAGACCGTGACTTTTTCGTTTATGACTATGGATTATCTTTCAATCATCAATAAGTTTTACCCAACCGACAATGAGCTTCGTCACATCCTCCTAGTTCATAGTCGCAGTGTGGCTGATAAGTCATTAGCAATAGCGGCTCTCCATCCAGAATTAAAGCTCGATTGTGCGTTCTTGGAGGAGGCTGCAATGCTGCATGATATCGGTATTTTCAAGTGCGATGCGGCTGGCATTCTGTGTTTCGGGACCGAACCTTACATCTGTCACGGGCGTATCGGAGCAGAGTTATTAAGGTCGGAAGGCTTCCCACGTCATGCTCGTGTTTGCGAGCGACATACGGGTGCTGGGATTACAAAAGCGCAGATTATAGCGCAAAATCTCCCTCTTCCGCAGCAAGATTTCCTACCCGAAACGATGGAAGAAAAGGTGATTTGCTATGCCGATAAGTTCTTTTCTAAGACGCACCTAGATCGGGAGAAGTCGATAGAACAAGCGGAAATGAGCCTATCGAAGTTTGGTGATGAGGGTGTTCTCCGCTTCCGTGAGTGGGAAAAGAGCTTCGGTTAGATAGTTTTTTCGGCTGTTTCCTAATCTTTCCTATTATCTTTTTAGATGATTCTCATAGACGAATCAACTAGAAAGATATTTTACATTCTAAATTTCCTAATTAGCTCTTTCTAGAAACGAATATTGGTTTTTGTAGTCACTAAATACCAATAAACTCAGAACGATAGTACCTTTTCATGAAAAAGTACTATCGTTTTTAGTGAAAAGTAGTATCGTTTTTGCTAAAAAGTACTATCGTTTTTTACGGAAATAACCATCGTTTTAGGCTAAAATATGCTCTAATTTCGTTAAAATCTATCTGCTTTCTTCTAATAATATGATAGCGTTATTTGTAACAGATTGGTTATTAGTTTATTAGAAGAACAAGACTTCTTGCCCTCAAAAATCGAATATTTCGAGCAAAGTAAGTGGCTTTCCAGAATATCGCAGTAATAACCTATCAAATTGGCTATATTCTTTTACAAAACAAGTGGGCGTCTTTTGCTTCTATTCGTTGTATATTCTATAGAAAAACAACTATCGAATTTCGGTGAAATAAGCTATTATTTAGTTTATTCTTATGTGCCTTTATGGAAAATGCTTACCTTTGTATTGCTATTAGAACAAATCAAAACGATATGAAAAAACATCTTTTTTGGCTTTGTGTGCTGGCATTTTCGGTATCTCTACACGTCACAGCACAATCGTTCAAACAGCAGATTAGTGCTCATCCAGAACTTTCTGCCAACAATTACCTAGCTTATCCGACTCCTTCTGGTAAGCTGACACCTGCTCCGTCAGGCTATTTTCCTGTGTATCTCTCGCATTACGGGCGACATGGTTCGCGCTATCTCATTCATGCGCAGCAATATCTTCGACCGATTGAAGTGCTTGAACGGGCAGATTCTGCTGGGGTTTTGACGAATGAAGGGGTAGATGTATTGAAGAAACTACGCCTCATGTATGCAGAATCTTATAAGCGATGGGGCGAATTGACCCCTCTGGGAGCACAGCAACATCAGCAGATTGCGAGAAGAATGTACGAACGTTTCCCATCTGTTTTCCGTGATTCTGTGTGGATAGATGCTAAGTCTACGGATGTTATCCGCTGTATTCTGTCCATGGAGAACGAATTGCAAGAGCTAATCCGACATAATCCTCACTTGCGTATTAGGCATGATGCGAGTGCACATGATATGTATTTTATGAATCAATCAGACAAAAAACTATCTCACCAAAGGGATAGTAGTGCTGTAAAGAATACGATTGATGAGTGGGGCAAACGCAATATTGACACAAAACCTTTGATGGCTCGCCTCTTTAAGGATAAGGAATATGTGACAAAGAAGGTGGATGCAGGGCAACTTTCATTCGATCTTTTTAGTTTGGCTAGTATTGTTCAGAACTCGGAAATACGCCATTCGCTTTCATTGTACAATCTCTTTACGTCAGAAGAATTATACCGTCTTTGGGAACGTAGTAATGCTTGGTGGTATTTGCGATATGCTAGTGCACCACAGAGCGGAGGTAATCAACCTTTTTCACAGCGCAATCTCTTGCGTAAGATTATCACTGATGCCGATTCTTGTTTGGCACTTCCTCATCCCGGTGCGACACTTCGTTTCGGACATGATACGATGGTGATGCCGTTGACCTGTCTGCTTAATCTGAATAATAGTGACATCAGAGTATCGGATATTGATAGTCTTGACCAGAAAGGTTGGAGTTCTACACGCATTGTGCCTATGGCTGCTAACATTCAATTCGTGTTCTATAAAAATCCGAGGAAGCCTAAGGCTGAAACGCTTGTGAAGGTTTTACTCAATGAAGAGGAAGCTACACTACCATTGCCGAAGACTTCTGCACCTTATTACTATAAATGGAGCGACTTTAAGAAGTTTTATCTTTCAAAACTAAGTAGCTATCATGAATAAGCGACTATGCCCCTGGTTGTTATCATAGCAATGCTCACTTCCTTTTAGCAAGACGCCCTTCTCAAATGGAGAAAGGCGTCTTGTTGTTTGTATGCTTTGCTGTCGTCTCAGAGCCAATCAAATGACAATAAAATTAGCACGTATGGAGCATAAGGCTTGGAGAGGTTCTCAATTCAACGTGAGAATCTTCGCCAAATTACTCTCTTCGCCAACAATCCATAGTACATCATCAGCCTGTAAACAGCGGGAAGGAGTGATGAGAGTTAGGTTATCTTGCCCTTCATCAACACCAACTACCATGCAGTTATACTTATCTCGGATACCACTCTCTTTGAGGGTTTTGCCAATGAAAGGGCTAGATTCGGATAAGGTGACACGGCGAAGCTTCATTTCTCGCTTCTCTATCTCGGTGTCTTCGGGCTGCTGTTCAGACTTGATGGCTCTTGATAGTGCTGTTAACTGTTCATCATTTCCAATGGCTTGAAGCGTGTCGCCAGGGAAGAGGATCGTTTCGCCATTAGGGATGTTGAGGCGTAGCGAGCCACGAAGGATACTACTGATATGCACGCCAAAGCGATTGCGGAGGCGCAGGCTTCGTAATGTCTTACCAGCCCATAGCGAGTCTTCTGGTAGGTTGAAGTTACTGATATGAATATCTCGATCAATGAGATGGTCGGCAAAGAGCGGCTTCTTCTTACCCTTCACCTGTGCTTCTATGTCCCTACTTCGTAGGTTCTGTATGAAGAGTCGCTCTAATTTGATACTCCTTTCCTTCAGTCGCCTTGATAGCAACATGAGGATGAGCGCACCGATAGCGATGGCAATAATGAACGCATGCTGGAATCGTGTGAGATAGTTGCAGACGTAGAAGATGAAACTGATTGCGATTACGACACGTGCAAGGATGGTTGCTATGAGTGGCAATCGGTTGATTCGCCTATCCATCCATAGTGTCTTGAAAGCTTCAGAATGGTTTTGCTTCATCACGATGGAACGCAAGAAAGGAGAGATGAAAGCAATGGTTAATAGTCCGCAAACAGCATTACCAGCCCAATGCGTGCCTGTCCATTCAACAGAGAACTTCCTACAGATTGGTAGTACAAGAGAGAACATAATAGCTATAACGGCGGCCGAGAGAATACCATAGATAACCGTGTTCGTCAGCATCTTCTTAATGAGTTCATGCCATTGATTATGCCCAGTTGTATTCTCATCAGGAGTTTCTGTTTGGATGTGATTGATACGACGCACCCACTTCTTCGGCAGGTGTTTTATGATGAAGTTGTAGCTTGGCTCGGCTGCACGTATCATATAAGGTGTGAGGAAGGTGGTAATAACCGATACAGCAACAACTACTGGGTAGAGGTGGTCACTGATAACATGTAGGGATAGTCCTAAGGAAGCAATGATAAAGGCAAACTCGCCAATTTGTGCCATGGAGAAACCGCAACGCATTGCATTCTTCAGCGATTGCCCGCCGAGCAGGAAGCCTATTGTGCCGAAGATGGCTTGCCCCAAGAGGATGGTCAGAACGAGTAAGAGGATGGGGACGGCATAGCTGATGAGGATATGTGGGTCGACCAACATTCCAACCGATACGAAGAAGATAGCACCAAAGAGGTTCTTGACAGGGTCGACGAGTCGAATGATTTTATCTGCTTCGATAGTCTCTGCTAAGATACTTCCCATAACGAATGCACCAAAAGCGGCACTGAATCCAACCTGTGTGGATATAACAGCCATGAGGCAACATAAGCCCAATGATACAACAAGGAGGGTCTCGCTATTAAGGAGTTTGCGTGTGGAACGAAGGAAGAGAGGTATTGCGAAGAGTCCGATAACGAACCATAATACAAGGAAGAACCCTATCTTGGCTATGCTACCGAAGAGTTGTGCACCATTAAGGTTGGTACCACTGGCTATCGTACTAAGCATTACCATCATCACAATAGCAAGGATGTCTTCAAGGATGAGAACACTCATCACTGTGGGTACGAAACCTTGTTGTGTGAGTCCCATATCGTTGAGTGCTTTATAGATAATGGTGGTTGAGCTGATAGCAAGCATTCCGCCAAGGAAGATGCAGTCCATCTCTTTCCATCCAAAACTATATCCCACGACGATACCTAAGGTTGTCATACAGAGGATAATGGTACTGGCTGCTATGATGGGGGATGCTCCCATCTTGAGTATCTTCTTTATGGAGAAGTCTAAACCCAATGCAAATAATAGGAAGATAACACCTATGTCTGCCCATGTGTGTATGTTTGCCTTATCGACAACGCTCATCAGATAAGGCATGTGAGGTGATACCAAGAATCCAGCAACAATGTATCCCAATACTAAGGGTTGCTTTAGTTTCTTGAATAATAGTGTTACAAACCCTGCTACAACAAGTATCAGCGCAAGGTCTTTGACGAGTGATGGTAGTTCTGCCATATATGTTTTACCCACCTCCAGCTCCTCCCTAAGGGAGGAGGGCTTGATATGTGGTGTTGATGGTTGTTAATACTTTTACCCACCTCCGGCTCCTCCCCAAGGGAGGAGAGCTTGATATGTGAGGTTGGTTGGTGTTAATACTTACATTACTATGGTATGGGGGTGCTTGTCTGTGGCTATCCTTCAATCTTCTATCAGTGGAAGGAATGTGAGAAACGGGAGTGTATTTGCTCTCGTTATTGAGCATATTTGCTTTTATCGTTGAGCATATTTGCTCACATCATAGGGTATATTTGCAGAGTTCCTTTACGCTTATTTGTTCTCTTCTTTAAGCTTATTTACTCTCTCCTTTAAACTCATTTGCTAGCATTTTCTAACTCTTCTGCAATTTTATCCAGCACCTCATCCAGTCGATTGAATACATCTTCATTAGTGAAGCGGATAACCCGATAACCTTCTTTACTTAGCCATTCTGTGCGTTCCTTATCCATTTGTGGTTGCTCCCCAACCAAGTGGTATCCTCCATCTAACTCTATAATGAGTTTCTGCTTGAGGCATACAAAGTCGGGAATGTAGCCATATATTGGATGTTGTTGTCGGAAGTGAACTCCCATCCTATTACTTGCAAGATACTTCCAAAGAATCTTCTCTGCTTCAGTGGGGTTATTCCTCATCCTTCTCGCATGCTCAAGTAAAAGATAGTAAGTCGACGCATCTGTTGTTTCGTAGCGATTCATAGAATTTAGAAAGGTCTTTGTTCTAACCTTATCATCATAAGCAAGCTGATGATAGTGGTTTTATCTATTGTAAAAATACGCTCTTATTCTAGTTGACATCTTACTCATGTCCCTTAGAACTTCTCAATCCCCCCTCCCTTGGGGAGGGGAAGGGGGTGGGTATCTCAATCATTAAACTCCGCAGTCAACCTACAGATATTAATGATAACCTGCATGGCTTTCTCCATAACCTGTACCGATACAAACTCGTAAGGACCATGGAAGTTAACGCCACCTGCGAAGATATTAGGGCAAGGCAAGCCTTTGAAAGAAAGCTGTGCACCATCTGTACCGCCACGAATAGGTTGTACCTTTGGAGCAATGTTAGCCTGTTGCATGGCACGAAGGACTAGCTCTATGACGTGCATATTAGGGTCAATCTTCTCCTTCATGTTGTAGTATTGGTCGTTCATCTTTAGTTCGACAGTACCAGCACCATACTTCTCATTCATCTTCTTAACGCAGTTCTCAATGAAACGCTTGCGGTCTTCGAAGTGTTCGCGGTCATGGTCACGGATGATATAGCTTAGCTTTGCCTCTTCACAACGGCTCTCTATGCCAATAAGGTGATAGAACCCTTGATAACCTTCAGTAGTCTCTGGGATTTCATCTGATGGGATCATCGCATTAAACTCACATGCCAGACGACTCGCATTAACCATCTTTCCCTTGGCATAACCAGTGTGAACACTAACGCCATGAATCAATATCTTCACGCCTGCAGCATTGAAGTTCTCATATTCGAGTTCGCCTAGGTCACCACCATCAATCGTGTATCCCCATTCACACCCGAACTTCTCTACATCAAAGTGATGGGCACCCTTGCCAATTTCCTCATCAGGATTGAAGCCTATGCGGATGTCTCCATGCTCAATCTCATTGTGATCTCGCAAGAAACACATAGCCTGCACGATCTCAGCGATACCAGCCTTGTCGTCTGCACCTAGCAGTGTTGTACCATCAGTAACAATAAGATCTTCGCCCTTGTGTTCCAATAGTTCTGGGAATTGACGTGGTGAACTAACCATGTTTGGGTTAAGTTGTATATCGCCACCATCGTAGTTCTTGATGACACGAGCCTTGATATTTGCACCGCTAGCATCAAGTGCTGTATCGTAATGAGATATGAATCCAATTGTTGGAACTTTCTTCTTCGTGTTGGAGGGGAGCGTTGCATAGATATACCCCATATCATCTATTTCAACATCCTTTAGTCCTTCACGCTCAAGCTCATCCTTGAGGTAGTTCGCAAAAATCAGTTGTTTGGGAGTACTCGGCACGGTCTCGGAGTCTTCTGCCGATTGTGTGTCAAACTTCGTGTAGTTGATAAATCGTTCTACTATTTCCATGTTCTTACAGATATTTAATTGTCTTTCTTGCAAAGGTACAACATCTTTTTAAGATAGTCTAATGTGGTAATCTTTGCTATATATTTTTATAGTTTATTCTTTTTAAAGAGCTTATTGATGGCAATGGCAATCGCACCATCACCCGTTACGTTGCAGGCTGTACCGAAGCTATCCATTGCAATGTAAAGGGCAATCATCAATGCTTGTGCCTCGTCATTAAAACCTAAGATGCTAGCTAATGGGGCTAATGCTGCCATGATAGCACCGCCTGGTACGCCCGGTGCAGCCACCATGATAATGGATAACATAAGTATGAAGTAAATGAATAAGCCCATATCATGTGGTAAACCTGTCAATAAACAGATGGTGAGCGCGCATGCGGTAATCTTCATCGCACTGCCACTGAGGTGGATTGTAGCACAAAGCGGAATGACGAAGCCAGCGACCTCTTTCCTTACACCGGCTTTCTCTGTCTGTGCCAGCGTGACGGGTATCGTTGCTGCAGAAGAGCTTGTTCCCAATGCTGTGAGGTAAGCTGGTAACATGTTCCATAGTAATCGGAACGGGTTCTGCTTAGTAAGGGCTCCAGCAATACAGAACTCATAAATGAGGATAAGAACATGCAGAACAAGGATGACAATGATAATCTGTGAGAACACTAATAACACCTGTCTTGCTTGTCCGTTATGGGTCATATTGAGGAAAACACCGAATATATAATAAGGTAGGAGAGGAATGATAGCCTTCTCAATCACCTTTTCTATAATGTGTTTAAACTCATTAAAGACATTCTCCAACGTGCGAAGTCCGCCATAAGCAATACCTAAACCTACGATGAAAGAGAATACCAACCCACTCATTACATCAACCATTGCTGGGATGCTGATAGTAAAGTAAGGGGCTAACTCTGTCGCCTTGTCTATATGGGGCATACTTCCTCCTGTTGAGGCAATCATTGATGGGAATAGCCATGAGCCCGTCCCGTAGGATAAGCTACCAGCGATGACAGTATCAACATAGGCTATCACAACTGTTGCTAATAGCATCTTACCTGCTCCCTTACCGATTCCTGCAATCGCAGGAGTCACGAGTCCTATAATAATCAATGGAATCATGAAGCCAAGGAATTGGCTAAAAATGCTGTTAAACGTGAGGAACACTCTTACTGCAGGGGCTGGAAGGAAATAGCCCAAAGCAATACCTAGTAGGATTGCGATAATCACTCTTGGCAAGAGCCCGATTCTTCTTTTCTTCTCCATATAGTACTTGTATGTTAGTAATAGTTTATAATTAAGGAATTAACAACCAATAAGTCTATTTTCAATAATGGATAATTGGGTTGGTAGCATTGTCCTCCTACTCTTCGAGTATTATAAGTCAATTGCAAAGATAGACTTTTATATTGTAATATACAACGTTTTAGGATAAACTTATGTGTTTTTTTCTAATCTGCAACAAATCTATTCCTTTCATAGTTATACGCATGACATACTCTTATAAAAGGAGCGGAATTATAGTACAATTAATGCTACAATCCCGCTCCTTGATTTGTCTTCTTCTACCTTATATATTATAGTCTTCTCACAGCATCAGCCAACTGGCTCAATGCTTGGTGCAGTATGGAGCGAGGGGTTCCGATGTTTAAACGCATGAAACCTTTGCCTCCAGGACCGAACATCTCACCATCATTCAATGCCAGATGGGCCTTGTCAATGAAGAGATCGAGGAGTTGCTCATGGTTGAGACCTAGTTCGTTGCAGTCTAACCACATCAAGAAACTTGCTTGAGGGCGTAATGGATGTATGCCCGGAATGTACTCTCTGCAATATTCCTCCACGAATTTCACATTCTCTTCCACGTATGCTAACATCTGCTTGCGCCACTCTTCCCCCTTACGGAAAGCGGCAATTGTGGCAATAGGAGCAAAAAGCGTAGGTTCGTCAAGTTCGTTTGCTTTTAGCCAACCAAAGAACTTCTCACGTAGTTCCGCATTAGGAACAATGGCGTAAGAACTAACGATTCCAGCCATGTTAAACGTCTTGGTTGGTGCACCGAAGGTAATACTAATGTCTGCAGCATGCTGGGAAACACTAGCGAAGGGGACGTGTTGATTACCGAAAAGTGCCATGTCGCTGTGTATCTCATCACTGATTACAAGGATGTGATGTTGATAACAGAAATCAGCCAAACGAACCAATGTGTCCTTCGACCAACATAGTCCAGCTGGGTTATGAGGATTGCATAGAATGAGCACACGACACTTCTCATCACAAACCTGCTCAAGGTTTTCAAAGTCCATATCGTAGTATCCATCTTCACGACGAAGTAGCGGATTAAATACCACCTCCCTATGATTTCCCTCTGGAGTTAGGCGGAAAGGATGATAGACAGGAGGCTGAATAATCACCTTCTCATCAGGCTTTGTGAATACGTTTACGACAAGACCTATCCCCTTAACAATACCAGGAATGAAACTTAACCATTCTGATTTAACTTCCCAATGATGGTGTGTACGAATCCAATCGATGATAGCTGGACGATAATCGGATGGGTCAACAGTATAACCAAAGATAGGATGATTCAATCGCTCTTTGAGTGCATCTACCACGAAATCGGGCGTGGCAAAATCCATATCAGCCACCCATAAAGGTAAGAGGTCATTACGTCCCCAACGTGGGAGGAGGGCTTCATGCTTTAAATCACCACTCCCCGAACGATCTATCAAAGTATCGAAATCATACGTCTTCATCATACATCCAATGCTTGTTTAATATCATCAAACAGATCATCAACGCTCTCCAATCCAATACTGAGGCGTATGGTCGTATCAAATATGTCCATAGCTGTGCGTTCCTCGGGTGTAAAAAGACCGAAAATAGTACTTGAAGGGTGTATTGCAAGTGTGCGATTATCGAAGAGGTTTGTGGCTCTATGAATGAGTTTTAGGTTGTTGAGGAACCTGAAACAAGCCTCTTGATTTTCTAAATCAATGGTTACCATTGCACCAGCAGTCTCTCCATATTGACGAACTGACAGCTCGTGATAAGGATTATCAGCCAGTCCAACATAATTTACTTTACGAATAGGTGTAAGTGTGCGCAGTCTCTTTGCTAATTCTAAGGCATTGCTTGACTGTATGCGGTAACGTGCCTCAAGCGTCTCCAAGCCCAATGTCTGCATGTAAGCAACCTGTGGTGTCATGTATGCACCGAGGTTAAATAGCATCTCATTCATTAATCGGTCGGTGATAGCGGGGTATGCTCCATAGTCGATGATAAGTCCGCCCAATGATGTAGCCCCTCCACTGATATACTTCGTACTAGACACCACCTCTATATCAATTCCCAACTCCTTGCCAGAGAACTGAGTGAAAGGAATAATCGTCGTATCGGCAACAACAGGAATACCATGTCTATGTGCTATATCAGCCAAAGCCTTTACGTCGGCTACTTCCAACTGCGGGTTTGTCATAATCTCAAGGAACAAACAGCATGTATTCTCATCTATTTGAGCCTCTACAGATGCAACATCTGTAAGGTCACAAAGCTTTGCCTCTACTCCAAGTCGTTTGAGAGTTGATGTCAAAAGAGAGTAGGAATTGCCAAAGAGATGGCGTGATGTAATTACATTTTTACCTTGTTCAACGATGGCAAACATTGTATTACTGATGGCAGCCATACCCGAGTTAAGAGCCGTTACACGCTCTGCACCTGTCAAAGCTTTGATTCGCAACTCCAGATTTGTTACTGTTGGATTCTCAACACGAGAGTAGTCTGGGGCATCAATACGTCCACAGAAAGCATCAGCCATTACTTGGGCATTGTCGAACTCGTAGGCAACTGCATTATATACAGGCATGCTTAAAGCATCATAAGCATCCCGACGCTTGTAAGACTGGTGGATAGCCTGTGTTTGTTTCTTCATATTTCTTTATTGTTTGAGTTGTGTATTTGAATAAGAAGGAGCTTGTCTCTTCATTATTTATATTCTATGATAACTTAGTACCATTGTATTGTTCTGGTGATACCACTACGCTTATCATACTTCAAGGCATCCGTTAGTGTTGATGCGTTACAACGGAAAGTAAAGTTGTAAGAGGTGTAAGGTGCCAATACAACTGACGCACTCATATTGAAGCAGTGAAGGTCGCGAGACAGACTAGCAGTCGTCATACTCATGGCATGATTCTCGAAATCATAGCCACTAGAGAAGTTAATGTTCCATCCGTCACTGATACGAATATTCCCTGAGACATTCAATGTCTGTGTGAACTTATAAGGGTAACGCATGGTCTTAGTATTGAACTTTCCACCCGTATTCTCACGCATTGTGATACCATAACCAATGGTTAATGACCATGGCATATTAAATCTCATGTAACCGTTCTCATCGGTTTCTGCGATGTTACCACGCTTCTTTTTGGCTGCATATTTACCTTTTTCGAGGTCGTCATCCATGTTCGATTCGATGTTGGTATCTGGTCCATCGCTTCCTTCTGAAACCTTGTTGTCGTCCTTATCATCCTTATGTCCGAACCACTTACGCAACTTCTCTGGGTTAAGAGTGAATGAGAAGTTCTGCGACATACCCTGGAATCGAGGCAAGCGACCATATCCCCATTCTGTGTGGTTACCAACGTATGGTTTGCCACTAGCATCTAACTCGTATGCATAAGTAGCGAATTGGGCATTCATAGAGAATGTGTAATTCTTCCACCACTTTAATCGGAGACGTACACTTAGGTCACTCCAACGATGGAAGTTAGTTGCTGCATTGTAAGACATCGTCGCTCCCAACTCGTCAATGAGACTAATCTTCTTGAATCCAGTAGAGTCCTTGTCACTCTTGATCTTCATCTCCAGATTGTTGCTAACGTCCCATGAAATCATCTCCGTTTTGGTCTTTCCTGGTACGCTATAAAGCTCCTCTTGGTAAGGAGAATACTCAACGAGTTTCACGTTACCACTAGCGTCTGTGTACTGGTAACTATCGTAGTAACCATAATGACGAGAGCCGAAGTTAGGCGAATAAGAGAATGAGATTTGAGGGGTGATGACGTGTCTGATTGCTTGAATCTTATCGCCAAATAGCTTACGACTAGGCTTCCAGAAACCATATAACTTCGTACTTGCTCCAACGCTCATACTCCAATTATAAATATTGTGGAAACCGTATGTTGTATCCTTCACCTCCGTCTGATGAGTAGCATCCCACGAGCGATTCACCTTCTTTGAATACATTCGGTCAACGAAATTGAACGATGGCGTGACGTTGATATAATTAAATAAGGTGAAGTTAGCCTGTACTGGAATCGTATGTTGGAAGCCGTTCCGCCAGTCCTTAAAGAGGTTTGAGTGTAATAGTTTATCCTCGTTAGTTGTAATCGAGTTAGATAACTGTCCAGTATAGCTCATAGATACCTTCTCATACCAACGCTCCTTACCCACAGCATGCTTCCGTTTGAATGGATAGAAGCGACTTAGGCTGATATTCAAGTCAGGGAGGGTCATTTGTATGGTGTTATCACGCATGTTCTGCGATAGGTTCGTGGTAGCGCTTAGTGACAAGCCTATGCTTGAGAAATTCGTACTCCAGCTAACAGAAGACGTACGAGTAGACTGAGTTAAGGTCTGTGGGTTGTATAAGCTATTGAGGTTGTTACGCTCATAACTTGACGTAGCAAAGTTCACGCTGGCAGCAAGAGAGCTGTATGGATTCGCTTTCGGATCCTGTCTATGGTTCCATTGAATCTTAAAGCTCTCCTGTTCGGAGTAGTCCGGTAAGCCCTTATCACCCGTCTTTGAGTCTTGATAACTAAACAGGAACGAGCCCGAATAACGATAACGTTTGCGGTAGTTGCTGGCTGCTGATAGTCCCCAAGAGCCTTTGGTATAGATTTCCCCCAACAGTTTTAAGTCCCACTTATCACTTATTGCGAAGTAATAACCACCATCACGGAGATAGAAACCGCGGTTACTTTCATCACCATAATTAGGCATGATGAATCCACTGGAGTATTTCTTTGAGAAGGGGAAGAATCCATAAGGAATGGCTAAAGGCAATGGAATGTCAGCTACCACTAGGTAAGCTGGACCAAAGACAACATCCTTTCCTGGTCGAACCTTGGCTCTTGAGAGTGCAATATAGAAGTCCGGATGAGGGTCGTCACACGTTGTATAGCGTCCATGTTGTAAGTATATCACCCCAGAAGAGTCTCTTTTGCCCACCTCACCACTAAGGAAACCATCCTGTTGTGCAGTGTAGACACCTTTAATCAAGCCTTTCTTTGATTTGAAGTTGAATGCCATTGTGTCACTCTTGTACTCATCTTTGCCCATAGTAAAGAGTGGTTTTCCTTTGATTCCACCCTCTTCTGTTGAGTCGGGAGTACCCGTTGCACGCACCAAACTGCTGTCGAGGTTCATAAATACCTTATCGCTCGCCAGCTTCATATTCTCATAATCAACCTTAGAACCGCCGTATAAGTAGGCAGTTCCCGTGCTGGCATCATAGACCAAAGAGTCCTGTGCAGAATAAGTAACTGGAGAGTTGATTCCATTTGAGCGTGATTTCATAATACTATCAGCCCTAATCGAATCATCAATAGCCTTGTTATGGTGATAGATAGCCAACTGAAGAGAATCCATCTTCGTGGTATCTTGTGCGTTTCCTTCAACCTTTTTCTCATCGTTCCCAGCGTTGCCTCTTAGCAAGCTGTCCACTGCAATGACATTACCCTTAACCTTCTTTGCTTTCTTAGGTTGCGGTACTGGCATACGAACACTTGCCATCGCACACACGATGACGAACGATAGTAGGAGTATAATGCTCTTATTTCTCATTGCCTAAAACCATGCAAAAGTACAGAAATAATGGTGAATTCAAATATCATTACGCTATTTTAACGTTTCTATTTAGCAGTCTTGTGAGATGTTACCCATGCTGACTAATTATGCTACTTTTGTCAGTTTCTAAACCTGTTGATAGTTAGTCAGAATTGAAGAAGTACTTTCCTTTATTTAAGGAAGGCGTTTCTTTGCTATGAAGAAAGCCTCTCTTTAATGGTAAGAAAGGCTCTTCTTCTTTTCAGTCTTTTATTATCTCTTGCACTAGTAAGAGTGTTGCACTATTGAGCGGAATGTCAACTAAACTATTCTAAGCCAAATCCAACGATAGAGCCTCAATGAGTCTCAATACGGGTTGATTCTCTTTTTTGAGTTTCTCGAGTTCTTGATGAGGTGTAAGCATTGGCTTTATCTCCTCTTGTTTGGCAAGTCTAATGTCCACTTCAAGCTGTCCGTTATGCAGATACTTAGCCAATGTAGCTCGGATACGAGCCTTGATAGGTAGCAACTCACTGAGTTGGATATTGTTTTCAGCAAGTATCTGAATATTCGGGAAAGCTGTTATTGTAGGGGTGATATTGCCCATGCGCTGTGCAAGAGCTTGCATCCCGTTAGGCATACGTTTACACATTGCACGCCATTGTACGATGAGTTCTTGTTGAGAAAACTCCTCTTTCTCCTCTTTGTTGGTTACTTCTGGCTCGTTGGCATTGGTGTTTTTACGTTCTTCTCCTTTGAGTAAGTTGCTGACCGAAAGCCCCATTCCTCCTAAGTTAATCGATGTAGGTAAACCATGGGTGACGACGGCTGCACCACTCTGATTGCTTGTTAACGCTTCGGTAGAGCTGTTAGAAGAGGGCGCAATGGTTACAGGAGTCTCGTTGTCAGTTGACTTGTGAGACTCCTCATGATGATGTTTAAGGCTCCCAACCACCTGCTGAGTCGGTTTCTGTTGAGCCTTTACAATAAGATTCTTAAACAGGGATTTTAATCGTTTAGGGCTACGCCCCGAGGCTGGGACATCATCGTCCTTCTGTGTGATTTGTGCTACTTGAATGAGCGTGAGCTCAATGAGTAACCGCTTATTAGAGCTTTGTCGATATTCAACATCACATTGGTTCATAATCTTCAAAGCGTTGTATAGGAAGAGAGTAGGGCACTTCTGCGCCTGCTCTTGGTATCGTTTGCGTTGTTGTTCGCTAACCTCTAATAATGGTAGAGTTTGTACATCTTTTGCCATTAATACGTTGCGAACGTGTGAAGCAAGTCCGTTGATGAGGTGACCACCATCAAAACCTTTGTTGATAACATTGTTCAGAAGAACCATAATGTCGCTTACCTTATTCTCAAGAGCAAGATTGATGATGTTGAAATAATTGTCTTCATCAAGCACATTGAGGTCTTCTATCACTTTTTGGTAGGTGATATTGCCTTGTGAGAAACTTGCTGCTTGATCGAAGATAGAGAGAGCATCACGCATACCGCCATCTGCTTTCTCTGCGATGATATTGAGAGCTTGCTCATCATATTGTATGTTCTCTTTCTCAGCAACGGCCTTTAAGTGGTTGATGATATTAGGAACTGTCATGCGTTCGAAGTCATATATCTGGCAACGAGACAATATGGTTGGCAGGATTTTATGCTTCTCTGTGGTTGCAAGGATGAATATGACGTGTGCAGGAGGTTCCTCCAAGGTCTTGAGAAATGCGTTAAAGGCAGCTGTTGATAACATGTGAACCTCATCGATGATAAACACTTTGTAGCGTCCAACCTGCGGTGGTATGCGGGTCTGCTCCATAAGCGTCTTGATGTTCTCAACCGAGTTGTTACTTGCTGCATCAAGCTCAAATATGTTGTAACTGCGCCCTTCGGCAAAGGCTTTACAGCTCTCACATTCATTGCAAGCCTCACCCTCATTGGTGGGATTCTCGCAGTTGATAGCCTTAGCGAAGATACGTGCACAAGTTGTCTTACCCACTCCTCGCGGTCCACAAAAGAGATAGGCATGAGCCAATTTGCCACTTTTTACAGCATTCTTCAGCGTGGTGGTCAAAGCCTGTTGACCAACGACAGAGTCGAAGGACATCGGTCGATACTTACGCGCTGAGACGATATATTCATCCATAAATCATACTTTTCTAATTCGTGATGCAAAGGTAATAAAAGTTGAGAAAAGACGCTCTTAGAGCATAGATATTAAATTGTTAATTTGCTAAAAATCTGTTTGCTATATGCCAACATGTGCAATCTTTTCCTTACTTTTGCACAAAATTGAGTAATAAGTGAGCAAGATTACTGGACATATACTTGGCTTTCTAAGTCGGTTCAAGTTTCATATTGTTATCCTCTTGGGCGTTCTCATTGTAGGAGTCTTGGATGAGAATAGCTTTATGAAGCGTATTGAATATGCCTACCAGATTAAAGACTTGAAGGCAGAAATCCAAAAGTATGATAGGCAATATCATCATGATACCCAACAACTAAAGGACTTAAAGCGTGACCCGAAAGCGATTGCTCGCATCGCAAGGGAGCGTTATTTCATGAAGACTGAAGATGAGGATATCTTCGTGCTAAGCGATGATGAACAGCCAGATAATACCCAAAAGTATGAGACAACTGAGTAAACTTGAATCAATAATCTATCTTCTTGGTGGAATAACGATGGTTGCAGGTGCAGGGCTCTACGCCTTTTTCATTATTCAACACGTTGCATGTTGGATAATGCTTATCGGTGCTCTTGCTTTCGTCTTAATGCAGTCACGTCAACGATATGACGGCTCTTCACTGACTATTCGTCGCTTACGTAAGATTATGACTATTGCTGGCTTTGGCTTTATCATTGCTGGCTTCTTTATGGTGGAGGACTCTTATATGTTCCTTCGCCCTGTGTTCTCTAATACAGCTGAGGGTTATACCACTTACGTGAATGTCTTTCATCATAATTGGGTGATACTTCTTTTAATCTCAGCAATCCTAGAGATGTACACCTCACATCGTATTAGTTATGAGCTTAAAAAGGAACTCCAATAGGGTTAGTAACTAAAAAAGTCTAAAAGAGGAATAGATAGTTTTAATTTGAATAAAAATGTTTCTTGGCATCAATTATACGTTGTACTTTTGTCAAAACAGAACCAGTTTAATGACCTATGAATAAAGTTCTTTACGCACTTTTAACGCTTATCGCTTGCACTTCTTGTGGAAGTTCTTTCAATATACAAGGTACTTCCAACGTCTCAAGTTTAGATGGTCGGAAGCTCTATCTCAAGGTAGATAAGGCGGACTCATTGGTTAATTTAGATTCATGTGACGTCGTTCATGGACAGTTCTCATTCCATGGTACGATCGATTCTGTTAGGGTGGCGCAAGTCTTTATGGATGATGTTAACCTTCAATTCCCCGTTGTTATTGAAGGTGGAGATATAGTCGTTAAACTGGATAATACCCAACAACGCGTTAGCGGAACACCATTGAATGATAAGTTAAACGACTTCTGGACGAAGTTTACTCAACTACGAAATCAGTATGGAGAGATCGATCATGAGGAGAGTGCCGCAATACTAAATGGACACGACGAGGAGACTATCAATGCCCGACTTATTAAGAAGGCACTAGGCGTGTACGCAAAGAGTGACAAGTTATTCACCAAGTTTGTGACTGAAAACTTTGATAACGTGTTAGGTCCGTGGTGCTTTATGACACGTATATCATACGATACTACGCCTGATGCTTACCCTGTTTGGATGAATGATTATATGTATGCTAATGCTGTTAATCAACTACCTTCTTGGGTCGAGTTCATCATGACAAAGGCAACAGATAACTTTAAGAATAACCCCGAGATAAAGACTTTCTACGCTGATTTCTTGCAGGCTCAAAAGGAGATGAATGGTATGGCTGAACCCGCAAATGCTCCGATGAACGATGCGCCAGGTACTACGCCAAATGCTTCAACGGCTCCTCCTACACCAGCAGAGATGGCAGGTGACTCTATTCCAAAGTAATTATCACAATAGGTATAACGGCGTGTCACAATAGTGATAACGAATGATTGCAGTAGTGGAGAGTGCTTTGAGTATTAGAGATAGATGGTTTGGAAGACTCGATAGAGGCTCACTTTATTCTCAACGAAACCCCTTAAAACATTTATAATTATATGCGGAGACTTATTCAAGGCGGTACTATCGTCAACGAAGGTCGAAGTTTTCTCGGCTCAATAATCATAGAGGATGATTGTATCAAAGATATTATTAAAGGTAATCTAACAGCCCGTGGCACATTTGACGAGGTAGTCGATGCCACGGGATGTTTCGTCTTGCCAGGTGTTATTGATAGTCATGTACACTTCCGTGAACCAGGGCTTACAGAGAAGGCAGACCTCGAGAGCGAGAGTAGGGCGGCTGCTTTCGGTGGTGTGACATCCTATTTTGATATGCCAAATACCAATCCCCAGACCACAACTATAGTGGCTTTGGAAGATAAGTGGGCGCGTGCTGCGAAGTCAAGTCACGTTAACTATAGTTTCTTCTTTGGTGCTACGAATGCGAATAGCAAGTTATTTGAGCAATTAGATGTCCACTCTATTCCAGGAATAAAGCTCTTCATGGGAGCTTCAACGGGGAATATGCTGGTAGACCAACGTGATTCCTTAGAGGCAACCTTCCGTGTTGCAGCCTCTTTGGGGCTTCCTGTTATGACGCATTGTGAGGACTCTGGTATCATAAACCAGAATATGAAGGCAGCTAAAGAACGCTTTGGAGAAGACCCAGACATTACCCATCATTGGGAAATCCGCAGTGAGGAGGCTTGCTGGCAGTCGTCTTCCTTAGCTGTTGAACTTGCTAGGAAATACAAGACACAACTTCATATTGCACACGTTTCTACGGCTAAAGAACTTTCATTTGCAGGTCATCTAGAAGATGAGGGGCGCATAACTCTTGAGGCAGTGATAGCCCACATCATCTTTTCCAACGAGGATTATCTTACGAAAGGCGCACTAATCAAATGCAATCCATCTGTTAAGACACCAGCTGATCGTGCCGCTATTCAACAAGCACTCATGTCGGGTCGTATTACAACAATCGGTACTGATCATGCCCCTCACCTTCTTTCTCAAAAGCAAGGAGGCTGTGCCAAGGCTGCTTCGGGTATGCCCATGATTCAGTTCTCACTGGTTTCTATGTTGGAACTGGTGGATAATGGCGTTCTAACCATCGAACGACTGGTTGAGTTAATGGCGCATGCTCCTGCGCAGTTATTCGAGATAGACAAGCGTGGATATCTACGAGAAGGCTACAAAGCAGATGTTACGATTGTTCAACCGCATCAATCATGGACAGTAGACGAAGCGTGCATACAGAGTAAATGTAAGTGGAGTCCGATGATGGGACACACGTTTCAATGGAAGGTAATACACACCTTCTGCAATGGGTACCACCTATTGGATAATGGCAAATTAGACACAACAACGAGAGGGGAGAGGCTCTCTTTCCGCAACACAAAATAATCCCGAATATGAAAGAAAGCCCAGCTGATAATAAGAGTAAGATACTCACTTACAACATAAGTGACATTACACCTTATATTAATTGGCCTTACTTCTATTATGCCTGGTCGATGAATGGCAAGGCAAAAGATGCGCAGCAGGAATTGAAGCAAGATGCTGAAGCCATGTTGGCAAGTATGGAAGGGCGATATCACACACGTGCTGTCTTTGCGCTTTGTGAGGCTAATAGCGATGGAGATGACCTCCTTATCAATGGGACTCGTATCCCGATGTTGCGTCAGCAAAGGGTGAAGGAGGGTAAACCCAACCTGTGCCTTGCTGACTTTGTGCGCCCGCTTTCTTCAGGTATAACTGATACTGTTGGGCTCTTTGCTACCTCTGTTGATCAAGCAATAACCACTGATAACGATGCTGATACTTATCTTCACATGTTGTCTCAAACCCTATCTGATAGATTGGCAGAGGCTACGGCGGAGAGAATGCACGAAGAGGTGAGGCGGAAGTATTGGGGGTATGCACCTGATGAGCAGCTTACGATAGCGGAACTCTATGCCGAGAAGTATCAAGGAATACGCCCTGCAATAGGTTATCCGTCACTTCCTGACACAAGTGTGAACTTCCTTCTTGAACGTAATCTAGATATGAAAGGGATTGGGATAAGGCTTACCGAAACAGGAATGATGATACCTCATGCAAGTGTATCAGGCTTTATTTTCGCTCATCCAAAGGCTTGTTACTTTGATTTAGGTAAGATTGATGAGGAACAACTACAAGACTATGCACATCGGCGAGGGCTCCCCATAGAGAAAGTAAGGACTTTTTTAAGTGCCAATCTACTAAAGAGATGATAGCAAGAATTGTGATATACCTCCTCTTAATGATAGTTCTTTCGGATTTGTACATCGATATGCACTATTTCCGAAAGCGTTATCACGTGACTTGGTGGCAGCGTCTTCTATGGTGGATACCCTGCATTGGTATGGTTGTCTATACTTGTTTGTTGGCTTCCATACGCAACTTTGCGCCAGTAGACCTCACTTGGTTGAACACTTATCTATTCCTCCTTGGAATGTTCGTCGTGCCAAAGACAATCTTTGCTATTAGTTCTTTCTTGGGTTGGATAATGCGTAAGTATATCACACACACGCCTCGTAACTGGGGGCATTACATAGGAGTTCTATTGGGCGTGGGTGCTTTTGGAGTGTATGTCTATGGGCTTACAGCTGGTGTATCAGCAATTAAAGTGAACCACATCGACCTATCTTTTAAGAATCTACCTGCCTCCTTCAATGGCTATCGTATAGTACATGTATCTGATTTGCATCTCGGAACCTTTGATGGATGGCGTGAGAAGATATTGAAAGCGGAGATGGATAGCATAGAAAAGCAGCACGCTAACCTTATTTGTTTTACAGGTGACATACAGAATATGCGCCCACAAGAGGTGGAGGCAATGCAAGCGGTCATTCGTAAACCGATGTCGCGTACCATCTCTGTGTTGGGTAATCATGACTATACAGAGTATATCGTAGGCAGTAAGAGAGAGAAGATTGCACAAGAGAAGAGGCTTGTCAAGGAGGAAGAGAAGGGCTTGGGATGGACACTCTTGCGTAATCAGAATGTGATAATATGCTCACCAAAGGGTGAGGATATATATATCTGTGGTACGGAGAATGATGGGAAACCACCATTCCCGAACTATTCTAATTATAAGAAAGCGACCATGGGGATTCCTAAAGGAGCATTTGTCATTATGTTGCAACATGACCCTTCTGCCTGGAAACGTTCTATCTTGCCTCAAACGACAGCCCAATTAACGCTCTCTGGGCACACTCATGGCGGACAGATGCAGCTCTTTGGATGGCGACCAACAAGTCTCCGACAACATGAAGATCATGGACTCTACGAGCAAGACGGGCGTTATCTCTATGTCACAGCAGGGCTTGGTGGGCTCGTCCCTTTCCGTCTTAATATGCCAAATGAAGTAACAGTAATAACGTTACATACGAAGTAATAACGAGTAACAAACAATAAAAGAAAGCAATAAAGAATTATCTTATGAGCAATTCGACATTACAACGACACACAAAACACACTATTCATCACCCATCCTTCTTTGCGTTGATGGGAACACTTCTGTACGACCTCTATACATTATGTATCGTACTTCCTCTTTTCATACTTGCCTCTATCCTCACAGCCTTAATAACAACAGTTGGCTGTCGATTAGGCAATGGACACTTCTGGGGATACTATCCAGGAAAGTGGTGGTCATGGTTTACTATCCGCTTACTGTTCCTCCCTGTAAAGGTAGAAGGGCGTGAACACTTAGACCCCAAACAGAGTTATGTCTTTGTTTGTAACCATCAAGGAGCATTCGACATCTTCCTTATTTATGGTTTCTTAGGGCGTAACTTCAAGTGGATGATGAAGAAAGCTATCCGCAAGATACCGCTTGTTGGACTTGCATGTGAGCAGGCTCACCACATCTTTGTAGATAAGAGTGGGGCGAGCAAGATAAAGAAGACATACGATGAAGCACGTGAGACACTACGCGAGGGGATGTCAGTAGTGGTATTCCCAGAGGGTGCGCGCAGCTTTACAGGTCACATGGCTCACTTCCGCCGAGGAGCTTTTATGCTTGCTGATGAGCTGCAATTACCAGTATGCCCAATTACAATTAATGGTTCATTCGATGTTATGCCACGAACAAAAGACTGGAACTTCCCCGTATGGAATAGACTTCGTTTAACGATTCATGAACCTATTCAGCCTAAGGGCAATGGTTCGGAGTTTGAGAAGCAAACCATGGTTGAGGCGTATAAAGCAGTCATGTCTGGGCTAGAAGAGAAGTATCAAGGATTTATAGATAACCCAGACCAGTAATAGCTGACTACTGGTTTTTATTCGATTATTTGCTTCATTCAGATAAATATACTACTTTTGCACAAAAACAAAACCTATGACAAGCGATAGTATAGTAATCATACCGACCTATAACGAGAAGGAGAATATAGAGAAGATTATCCATGCTGTATTCAATTTGGATAAGTTCTTTCATGTCTTGGTAATTGATGATGGAAGTCCAGATGGCACTGCGCAGATTGTTCATCGATTGATAAACAATGGTTGTTCTGACCGATTGTTTATTATCGAGCGTACTGGTAAGTTAGGACTAGGAACTGCTTATATTACAGGCTTTAAGTGGGCTTTGGAGCATGGTTATGATTATATCTTTGAGATGGATGCCGACTTTAGTCATGATCCAAACGACCTCCCTCGTCTTTATGCAGCGACGCATGATGAAGGCTATGATGTCGCTGTTGGCTCACGTTATGTTAGTGGGGTGAATGTTGTTAATTGGCCTATTGGGCGCGTGCTAATGAGTTATTTCGCTAGTAAATACGTACAGACTGTGACGGGATTCCATGTTCATGACACCACTGCAGGCTTTGTTTGCTATCGTAGGAAGGTGTTGGAAACTATCCCATTAGATGATATTAGGTTTAAAGGATATGCTTTCCAAATAGAGATGAAGTACACTTCTTACAAGATAGGATTTAAGATTAAAGAGGTTCCAGTCATCTTTGTTAATCGCCGTGAAGGAGTTAGTAAGATGAGTGGTGGTATATTCTCTGAAGCCTTCTTCGGCGTTATGCGCCTCCGTCTTGACGGCTGGTTTAAGAAGTACCCGAAGGCTTAATAGTAATAAGACAAGCCTCACCTATCCTCCCCAAAAGGAGGAGGAGTATTTCTCGAAATAGATGTTTGCAGGATAGGAGGGGGCAGGTTTGTGTGTTGCGGGGTATGGTCTCATTAGCAACAAACAAGATACTGCACACGAGGAAACGCTCTCTTGCATGGGAAGGGGGCGTTTCCTTGATATGAGAAGAGCCTCTCCTTAATGCAAGGAGAGGCTCTCTTTGATTCAAGAGGGATCATCTACTTATTCTTACCAACTATTCGTATCAAGCGTTTTACCACTTAATTAATCATCGTATGATAACAGTTATAATCTTTTTGCTCGCTTTTCTTCTCCTTGGTATAGGCTTTCTTCTAAGTTATCATAAGGAGGTTACTAATCCGGAAGATGCTTATAGGCGGAATTGGAAAGGCTTCTTCTGGTCATCTCTACGCATGATGTCATTAGCAGTTGTTACGTTGTTTCTGTTCTTCGTCATGCTTTGCTTTGTTGGTGAAGACGACCCTGAGGATAATCTGAGTTGGATTGGTTGGTTTATTGTCGTCACATGGTTTGTGGCAATCCCTGTGCTTGCTATTTATGTTATATCCGTTGTTCAGGTTATTGTTCATCGTGAGTTATATATAAATAAGGTGTTTCTTGGATTACACATCATCAATCTCTTGCAAGTAATATGTGTCTTGGTCTTGGCTATTCTGCCACAGAAAAGTTGTACACCTGAGGCGATGGAAACTGATTATAAGGCGCATCAAACAGAGATAAGGCGTTTGATTGCAGTTACAAAAGGTTGGTTGCCGGATAGTACAGGGTTCTCTGTGGAGTATTCGAATAATGGAGAGATTACGGACTGGGGCGTTAACTCGAAGGTAGATGTAAACTTTGAGCCAGACAACGGGGTCACTGATAACGTAAAGAATAGGGAGTTAAAGAAGATAGGACTTAGTGTTGAGCGGCTGGATTCCATCCGTTTTGCACTGCGGGAGATGGATTATAGAGGTTTAAGCATTGGTAATAATAGTGGGTATGGGGACTGCACAGAGATAGAATATGGGCGCAAAGGGCAAGATGTCTTTTATTATCAATTATATGATAAGCCCCTCACTGACTCGTTAATCAGCGAACTTAATAATCAACCTAGCTTCGTTGTCTTCAATCGTCGAGTGGTATTTTACTGTATGGAAAACTCTCTCGATACCCCTCACTTTCCTGGGAAAGAAACCTATCTAGCGCATAGACGTAAGCTGAAATAAGGTCGGTTAGATTCGTAATAGATACCTTGTCTTTGGGAAATCTCAGCTGGTCATCCTGTTGACGCAACGCTTTATTCTATTCGCCGTGAGCGTTGCCGTGAGTTCGCAGGAGAGGGTATGTGTAATGACGATTTGATACGTTGGGCATCATTGGATTAGGTGAAGAACTATCAAATTGAGGGTGTGAACTTCTGAACATATCTATATCAAAGTCCTAAGTTTATCGGCATAGACGGGAACAGCCTCATACTTGCTGATGGTAGTGCTAAGGCTAATATCTCAGCGAAGGCACTATCTACTTCGTTCCAGATTCGTATATGTGATGCTTGAAATGACACATACGTGTCGCTCGACTGACACGTATGTGCTAACCCTTGTAACACATACGTGTTAATGACGTGATACGTATGTGTCATTTCCATCAATCCTATGTGTTACTTTTCGTGCCTGATAATAGTCGCCTAAACAACAGAAAGCGGAAGCCCCGATAGATAAGGGAACTTCCGCTTGATATGTTGTGACTCCGTTGGGATTCAAACCCAAGACCTTCAGAACCGGAATCTGACGCTCTATTCAGCTAAGCTACGGAGCCTAAAAACGCTGCAAAGGTACTGTAAAGTTTGGATAACTCCAAATGAAGCCGAAACCGACATGGGTGCATTTAGATTTTTTATAGGTTTCTGAAAGAGCTTTCTCATGTAAATCCTTTCTCCTAAAACTATACTAAAACGGCTCTTCGTATTATCCTTTAGCAGCCACTAATCCTATTAATCGATAAATCGCTTCGTAAGATCTTTGTATTCGTCTATCCTGCGATCGCGCAGGAATGGCCACCAACGACGCACTTGCTCGCTATGGTCTAGGTCGATGTTAAGGATGATACTCTCCTCCTCATTGTCGCTTGCACGATAGAGTAGTTCGCCCTGTGGACCAGCCACGAAGCTACTTCCCCAGAACTGAATTCCCCCTGTTTGTTCGCTTGGATCGCTCTCATGACCTACACGATTAACGGCGATGACAGGCAATCCGTTAGCCACTGCGTGCCCACGCATTACCGTTGTCCATGCCTCACGCTGGCGTTGTTGCTCTGCTTCCGTGTCACTACTTTCATAGCCGATAGCAGTGGGGTAGATGAGCATTTCTGCGCCTTGTAATGCCATTAAGCGGGCTGCCTCAGGGTACCATTGATCCCAACAAACCAATACTCCCAAGCGTCCCACGCTCGTGTCGATAGGATGGAAACCGATGTCACCTGGTGTGAAATAGAACTTTTCGTAGTAGGCAGGGTCGTCGGGAATGTGCATCTTACGATACTTACCAGCTATTGTTCCGTCTTTCTCTATGACGACAGCCGTGTTGTGATATAACCCAGCAGCCCGTTTCTCAAAGAGGGAGGTAACAAGCACGATACCTAATTTGCGTGCCAACTCACCATAGAAGTCTGTTGATGGTCCAGGTATGGGTTCTGCTAAGTCGAAGTTGTTTACGTCCTCCGTCTGACAGAAGTATAATGAGTTGTGTAACTCTTGTAATACCACTAGTTCTGCCCCCCTTTGTGCGAGGTCAGTGATGTTCTCTGCCAATCTTTCTATATTCTTCTTCGTATCCGCAATGTTATGTTGTTGCAAGATACCAATCTTTAGTTCTCTCATCTATTTAATATGTTTTCCAACTTGTCCGAAGCGTGAAATAGCTTGCTTCGGAGCGGTTGGGGTTGGTTTTAAACTTACTATTATGCAGTGTGATAAATACTTTCTCTATGTCGTTTCTCTTCTGTTAAAGAGCAGGAGAAAGCGGTAGTTGCATGGTTAGGCAGTGTATGGAACCATGTTGTCGGATGATAGTTCTACTGTCAATACCTATTATCTCTCTGTCAGGGAACGCCAGTTGAATTTGTTCCATCGCCCTTTTGTCCTTTTCGGGTTGGTTATAAGTAGGAACGAGTACAGCTCCGTTGAGAATAAGAAAGTTGGCGTGTGTCGCTGGCAGTCGCTCGCCATCATCGTAGATAGCCTTTGGCATGGGGAGCGGCAGTAGTCGATAAGGTTGCCCCTCAGGAGTTCTTAATCCCTGCAACTGCTCCTCCAAATGATGGAAGTCATCGTAGTGCTCGTCTTGAGGGTCATCACACCTTATATATAATAACGTATCATTAGGCGCAATGCGAACGATAGTATCAATGTGACCATCGGTATCATCGCCAGCTAATTGACCGTAGTCTAACCATACAATATGGTTGATGTTGGGGAAGAACGAACGCAACTTCTGATCAATATCCTCCTTAGTCAAAGGTTGGTTGCGATGAGGTGCCATTAGACAGCCAGTTGTTGTGAAGAGCGTGTGCTTGCCATCACACTCTATCGAACCACCCTCTAGAACGAAGTCCTTATGACTTATAAGTGTGCCCTCGAAAAGCCCCGCCTTGTAAACCGCTTGGTTAATCTTATTATCCTTGTCGGCAGCAAACTTCTCTCCCCATCCATTGAAACAGAAGTCGAGAAGGACGCTCGCTTGTTGAGTTCCGCTCGCTGTCGTGTCTGGGAGTAGGGTGATGGGTGCAACATCGCGCGCCCATGTATCATTGTTATCGCAGGCAAATATTGTTACCTGTTTCATCTGCCCTTCTGTGAGATGCTTGGTCAATAAGTCCTGCACCAGTTCCGTGTCTCGTGCTGTTATGAGCAATTTCTCGTGTCGAGTGATAGCCTTCGCCATCTGAAGATAAACCTCAGTTATCTCCTCCAAATAGGGATACCAGTCAGTGTCCTCATGTGGCCATATCAGCATGATAGCCCTTTGCTGTTCCCATTCAGCGGGTAATCTTAAACCTTGAAGTCTGTTAGTATTCATGTTGCAAAGGTAAGAAAAGAAAATGTGATAGGCGTTCTTGCGTTTGTATTTTTTATGGGGTATGCGTGTCTTGTTCCGTTTGTCATAGCCAATCCGTTTGTTTAGTATATAGTAGCTTGGGCGTTGATATACGTCAAGTAAGTGCTTGATGTATGTCAATTGATGACTTGATATACGTCAATTAGGTCGTTTGATATGTATCAAGGAGTTTGATGAAAGTCAAATAAATCCGTTTTTTCATGTTTAAATGCGCTTATTCTTCGTATGAAATAGCAAACAGTACTAACTTTGCAAACGCAAACAAGACATAAGAGATGTCAGTTCAGGGTAGATGATTTACCATTAATAAGGCATCAATCTCATTAGGTAGACACAAGGAAAAAGATTGTTTAACAGGTAAAAAGAAAGGAACAACGTTATGAAACAAAGAATTAAGAAATCATCCATGGCGCGCAAGTTCTTCCATTACATGATTAATGTTATCAGTGAGTATAACATGGGTAGAGCAACTTGCTTAGCGTAATGCTAGCTCTAATTAAAAAGAGTTTTATAGCTACAAAAGAATCGATAAGATTTGAGAGAGAATAATAGAAGAGTCGAATCATGGTCTGTTAAGGACACTGATTCGACTTTATTGTTATCTTATCATTCCTTTTTACCTTAAATATAAGCACCTGCCTTTGTAGATATATCAGGCTTTCTGTATGACACGTGATTGTGATGCCTGTGAGCATAAGGCGTTGCGTAACAGATAAAACAGACTAAAAACAAGGAGGAAATAGTCTAGGACTCATGTAAAAATAATCTATTTCCTCATGAAGGAGAGTGTTAGAAGCATAGAGGATAAGTGTTGGCTCGAGGATAGAGGCGTATTGTTATGAAAAGAGATAAGCGTGTTGTACAGGCGAGATAACTTAAACAGTTTTCCTTTTTATTAGGATTTTTAATATATTGAGCGGTGGTTTCTTGGTATAAAAAAGGTATCTTTGCAGCAAGATTTATTTGCAGAATGAAACGGATTAGAATATCATCTCTGATAGTGTTTGCCGGACTCGTCGCATGTACCTCATGTGAGGACGTGAAACGTCCTGCACCTAAACGAGAGGCAGTCAATGTCACTCCTCCGTCTAGAGAGAACGAGGCAATAAGTCAGTTGACGGCCTCAATAGACGAAATATCGGATAATTTGGATCTTATCTCATCGCAAGAGGCAATGCTTTGTAAGACTACTGAGCATGCGAACAAGAAGTCTAAAATTATTCAGCAGATAAAGGGTCTTGGAGCGTTGTTGGCTGAGAAACAAAAGCAAATAGATAAGCTATTAAGTGAGAAGAAAAAGCAGTCGGAGGTGTCATCTGATAAGAGTGCCACAATAGATAAGCTCTATAAGACGATAGCCTTCTTAGCTTCTCAGTTGAAAGAAAAGAGTGATCGCATGGCGGAACTAGAGGCTGTTGCTAGTAGGAAAGATGTCAGTGTAGAGCAGTTGAAATACATTGTCTTGAATCAATCTAATAGTGCTGAAGCCCTGCGCTATAAATATGATATGTCTGTATCAGGTAATAATAGCCCTAGAGTAAAGGTGGTGAAGCAAGTGGAACAACCAAAGAGAGTGTTCTATATTATTGCTGATAAACAGACGCTGAAAGATAAGGGACTCTTGAAGACAAGTCTCTTTTCGAAGAAGATAAACAATAATAATATCACAGAAGAGAGCTTTATTAAGGCGAATCAGAAGGACTTAACAACGTTGACGATTAAGTCGACATCCCCCAAGATATTATCTCCTAATCCAGAGTCAAGTTATACCTTGACAACGAACGAAGATGGTACTTCAACGCTCACCATTACAAATTCGGATAAGTTCTGGAACGTGTCTCCTTACTTGATTATACAGGAGTAAGAGGCTTGAAACCTACCTGGAGATGGATAGTGAGATACGACAGCTCTAGTATAAAGTCCTAAAATAACGTATGATAAGAGTTGTGAGAATGGAATAAAATTGCTATCTTTGCAGTCTAAAACTTATGCGTAGCGTGAAAATAAAGGAAGTTATTGATGCCCTTGAACGGTTCGCGCCTTTGCCCTTGCAGGAGAGTTATGATAATGCTGGTCTGCAAGTTGGATTGACAGAGGCGGAAGTATCAGGGGCTTTATTGTGCCTTGACGTGACGGAGAAAGTGGTGGAGGAGGCAATGCAACATGGTTGTAACCTAATTGTTGCACATCATCCACTTATCTTCCGTAAGTTATCACAAGTGTCAGATACCGATTATGTTCAGCGCACGGTTATGAAGGCTATTAAGAACGATATAGTCATCGTTGCCATGCACACGAATCTTGATTCGGCAGAGAATGGTGTGAACTTCAAGATAGCAGAGAAACTAGGATTGAGGAACGCACATTTCTTTGGTCGGAATAAACAAGTGCTTAGTCCGCTCACAGGTAATACGATAATTGGTGGTGATGGGGTTATTGGTGAATTTGAAGCACCATTAGCAGCTGATGACTTGATACTTTTACTGAAAAAGAAGTTTGATGTAGAGTGCGTTCAAGCCAATGAATTACTTCGTAGAGAGATTCGTCATGTTGCAATTTGTGGTGGTTCAGGTTCTTTCTTGTTGCGTGATGCCATTGGTGCTGGTGCCGATGCCTTCATAACGGGAGAGATGGGATACCATGAGTTTTTTGGTCATGAGCAAGAGATACAGATATGTGTTATGGGGCATTACCAGAGCGAGCAATATACAACGGAAGTACTTCGAGATGTGATAGAACGTGATACCCCAGGTGTTAAATGCTGTATATCAGAGATAAATACTAATCCGATTATCTATTTCTAGTAGGTTGAGTAGGTTTATCCAATCAATTAATCAAGCATAGGAATGGGGTTTGATAATGAATATTGAATTATAATTAAGATAAGAACTATGGCAAAGAAAGATCCAAAAGAGTTACCAGTAGAGGAGAAGCTAAAGAACCTTTTCCAGTTACAGACAACACTTTCTGCTATCGATGAGAAGCGTGCATTACGTGGTGAGTTACCACTTGAAGTACGTGACTTAGAGGATGATTTGGAAGGTTTGCACACTCGTATAGAGAAGATAGAGCAGGATATAAAGGATTTCCAGAGTGCTATCACTCAGAAGAAAGGTGATATCATTGAAGCTCAAGCAAGTTTGGAACGATACAACAAGCAGTTGGATACTGTTGCAAACAACCGTGAGTATGATACCTTAACAAAGGAGATAGAGTTCCAAACTTTAGAGATTGAGCTTTGTAATAAGAAGATAAAAGAAGCTCAGCATAAGGTTGAAGAGAAGCAAAGAGACTTAGAGGAAAATCGTGCTCTACTGGAGGATCGCCAGCATGCACTCGAAGAGAAGCGTAATGAACTGGACGAGATTATGCAGGAGACACGTGAAGAGGAAGGTCTGTTGAAAGAGAAGTCCGCTGAGCTTGAAACAAGAATTGAACCAGGATTGTTACGTAGTTTCAAACGCATTCGTCGTGGAGCTCGTAATGGATTGGGTATCGTTTATGTGCAGCGTGATGCTTGTGGTGGTTGCTTTAACAAGATTCCTCCTCAGCGTCAGTTAGATGTTAAGATGCACAAGAAAATCATTGTCTGTGAATATTGTGGTCGTATCCTTATTGATCCAGAGTTGGCTGGTGTAAAGGTAGAAAAGCCTACAGAAGATAAGCCAAAGAAGCGTAGAACAACCCGTAAGAAGAAGGAAGAAGAGGAAGACTAAATAATGTCTGATGTTGAATTCCTATAAAATGGAATTATAAAATGAAGTCCCTTATCTATGCACAATGATGCTTTAGGTAAGGGATTTTTCAGTTCTCTTGGTTACTTTCTGTGAAATTATTTGTGCCTTTAATAATATTTATTTATCTTTGCCAGTACTAAGATTGATTAGAATAAACATTAAGTTGCATGTAGGATGAGAGTTGCCTTATAGGTTCTCCCCAATCTCAAAACTATGTGTTAAATAGAACTGATTACCAAACTTAGCCATGGGAGACTGGCTCAAAATTTACTATTATGGAAGAATTAAACAATCCAAAGCCAAACAATTATTTGCCTCTCGCAATTTTCACTACTCTTTGTTGCTGTTTACCATTTGGTATCTATGCGATTATTCGTTCTATGAAGGTGAACGATTATTACATGATGAAGCAATATGATGCAGCAGCAGCAGCAGCAGCAGATGCTAAGAAGTGGAGTATTATTGGTATTGTTGCGGGCGTAATCTTTCAGGTAATCTATTTTGGTTTCTTGGGTGGTATGAGTTATTTAAGCGCATTATCACACTAAAAATTGAAATCTAAGAAGAGATTTATGGGGGCTCTCTTTTTGGGAGCCTCCTTATTAATCATATACTATTTTTATGATCCTGTTACTACTTCTTGGGCTCCAAAATGCCCATTTAAGGTGTTGACAGGACTGCAATGTCCAGGTTGTGGATTGCAGCGGGCATTGCATGCTTTGTTGCAGGGAAGATTCGTAGAGGCAATTCATTATAATTACTTCTTGTTATTTGGTATCCCTTATTTATTTTTATTTGGACTTCGTGCGTTGCTACCTGCTAGCAATTCTAAGCGCAGATTGACTAGAGTAATAGAGGATAGGAGACTTATTTTGACCTATGTTGTCCTCTTCTTTGTATGGCTTGTTGTGAGGAATATCTTGCATATATGATAATTCTTCTGTTATTACCATATGTTACAGACGGATAAATGGGTTATTTTACTTTAAAGATAAAGATAATGGAACAAGAGAAAGTTAATCAATTATTAATGATGATGGGTTCGAAGATTCCATCTGAAAGTATACCAATGGTACGTGATAGATTGCTTAAGTCAGATATGAGTGAATCAGATTTTCTCATTCTAGTGAATGGTATGAAAGATCCAACTCTATCTCTTATTTTATCGATACTTGTTGGTATCCTAGGTGTTGATAGATTTTACATCGGTGATGTTGGACTTGGAATTGGAAAGTTGTTGACCTTTGGTGGATGTTACATTTGGGCTTTGGTTGATATTTTCCTGATAATGGGAGCTACGAAAGAAAAGAACTTAGAACTCCTTTTAACCCACATTCATTAATTGCAATTTGACGTAATGTTATTACATTCGTATTAGATTGTAAATCTAAGAGAAAGCCCTTATCTACTTGATATAAGAGTCATCAAGTAGGTAAGAGCATTGATTATTTTGTTGTTATAAAACTTCTATTGTTTCAATCCTAACATCTTCTGATGGGCGGTCGTTGCGATCTGTTTGACAATTTTGGATACGTTCAACGATGTCTAATCCTTCTTCAACTTCTCCAAATACTGTGTATTGGTTGTCAAGGAAGGGAGTACCACCTAATGTTGTATAAGCCTCATTTTGTTCTGGAGTGAATGTTGGTTTACCTTGTGACTTACACTTTTCTTTCGTTTCTTCTATCAGTTTGTTTTGTAGAGTCTGTAATCCTACATGATCGCGATTACGTCTTAGATTTATAATTTCATCATGATGTTGTTTGGCTAATTGATTGAAGACGTCCTGCTCTTGTTGTATTCCCATTTGTCGTTCCAACTGCTTCAGTTCGGCTGATTTATATATTTTTCCCCATACAATATAAAACTGACTACCACTGCTAGCACGCTCAGGGTTTACCTCATCGCCTGTGCGAGCAGCACTTAAAGCACCACGTTTGTGGAAAAGTTGTGGGTATATGAACTCTGCGGGGATAGTATAGTCTGGACCACCAGTTCCAAGAACCTTTCCTTTAGGCGCATTCTTACTATTAGGATCACCACCTTGTATCATGAAATCTTTGATAACACGATGGAAAAGAGTTCCATTGTAATAGCCTTCTTTTGCAAGCTTTAAGAAGTTATCACGATGTTTGGGGGTCTCATCATAAAGGCGAATAATAATGTCGCCCTCATTTGTTTTTATTTTAAGTCTTGTTGCCATAATCCTTTTAAGATATTGTTTATAATTTATAAATCGAAGTTATATGAGTGATTGGTGATAATATTTTCTATAAGAAGCAGCTAGGTTAGAAAAAGAATACTTACAGTCCTCTGGCTTTAAAGATGCGTTCTTTAGCATCGTTAATGTCTTGGAATTTCTTCTCTGCCGCTTTACGAATATCCTCTCCAAGGGTTGTTACTCGGTCTGGATGATGCTTTAAAGCCATCTTTCGATAGGCTACTTTTACTTCGTCGTCAGTAGCAGTAGAAGACAAGCCCAACACTTTGTAAGCGTCTTCTATATTACTATTTGTCCTTGCCCCATTCTCCATGTTAAGCATTGAATCAACGTCCTTTGCTGTTAGTCCTAAGTGGCGTGCAACCTCCTTTAAAGCCTTTATCTCTTCTGGACTTACATATCCATCTACCTTCGCAATGATAACAAGGTAATTGAGTAATTGTAGTCGTTGACTAACGTTCATATTGTGTTTTATCTCTGCACAACTTTGATGGATGGTATTTCGAAACACCTGTATCCCTTGTTGCTTTTGTATTTCAAAGAGCTTTAAGAGTATTTCTTGTCCTTGATTTACTGCTTGTTCTCCAAAGTTCTGACGTAGGAACTGACGTACAAACTCCATCTCTGAATGCATGATTTTGTTATCTGCTTTGATGATATAAGATGATAAAACAAGCATAGAAAATAGAAAAGAATTGCGCTGTTCTTCATTGGAATGTGCATTAGAAGAACCATTCTGCCCTCCATACTGATATTGTTTATAACCATTACCTTGAGAGTAATAATCTTGCTTATTAGTGTTATAATCATTGGAGTCAGCCCTAGAATCCATCATTTCATCAATGATACTACCAAGGCAAAAACCTGCTAATGTTCCAAGAATTCCACTTCCTAACATTGTCCCTAAGGTTCCGCCAATCCAACAACCAACCCATTTCATATTTCCCATGTTGTTCTATTTTGATGTTTTCGGTCTTATTAATATTGTTCCTTATATCTTATATTAGTTCACAAAGATAATGCCAAGTTGGGAGAAGATTGTCTTTTGCCTTTGGGATTGGATATCAAATATAATGTATACCATTGAATAGATGCAGAATGATGTAAAGTAATTTGTGTGATAGAAGATACTTTTAAGAGTTATTTATGTTAAATATTTTCGTAATTGGGAATAGCTTCTAAGAACTTATATGTTTGCTTCTCGTAATCCATCTTACAGATGTATGTAGTCATACCATTCGAAACAATGAGGTAATCTACATGAAGTAGTAAATTGTAGACTGTGATTTGGTCAAACACTTTCTGTGTTAATGTGATATTGGGTGCTTTGTATTCTATGATCATGCGAGGGTGTAGTTGGTTATCATACAACACACTATCAGCTCTCATCCTTTTCTCTCCAATCTGCAAAGGAACCTCATTGGCAAGTAATGAGGATGGGTAATTCTTATGTTCAACGAGATAATGTATGAAGTGTTGGCGCACCCATTCTTCTGGAGTGAGAGCAACATATTTTCTACGTAGGATGTCGAAAATTTGCTTTCGACCATGTGTCTCTTTCACTCTAATTTGATATGGAGGGAGAGTAAGTTGTATCATTTTGGACAATTCCTATATATAATAAGGTGAAAACGATAAGGCGAAAGTCAAATGAAAATTTTGTTTTCTATCTCTTTTCTATTAACTTTGCATGAAAGGATTCAGCCATGGTTATGGTGAAGTTAATTCTTAATTTCTACGGAAATAGGTGACTTCAGACATGGTAACAATCTATTCTAAATGCAAAGTTAATAAAAAAGTAAATGCCAACAAAGCAAGGAGTAACATTTCAGGCTATCATGCAGGATCTTAAAAATAGGAACTTTGCCCCTTTTTATTTGTTAATGGGGGAAGAGTCTTATTACATCGATACTATATCTGACTATATTGCTTCGCACGTTCTTTTACCAGAAGAATGTGATTTTAATCAAACGATTTGTTTTGGTTCAGATGTGACTGCTGTACAAGTTACGGATATGGCTAAGCGATATCCTATGATGGCCGAATTTCAAGTGATTATAGTAAAAGAGGCGCAAAATATAAGATCTTTAGAGGCTTTAGAGGGATATCTTAAAAAACCTGTAAAATCAACTATTCTTGTCTGGTGTCATAAGAATGGGAAAATAGATACACGTAAGAAAGTTATTGGACTGGCGCAGGCAATGGGAGTAGTTTTCGAGAGTAAGAAGTTGAGAGATTACCAATTGCCAGAATTCATCCAAAATTATTTGAAGTCAAAGAAGGCTACTATTGACCCTAAGTCATGCCAGATGATAGCCAATCATATTGGTTCTGATCTAAGTCGTATAGTTTCGGAACTTGATAAAATTCTAATTTATCTCCCTAATGATAATCGACGTGTAACGCCAGATATAGTAGAGAAGGAGATTGGGGTAAGTAAAGATTTTAATGCTTTCGAATTGAGGAATGCCATTGTTTCTAAGGATATATTTAAAGCAAATCAGATAATCAAATATTTTGACAATAATCCTAAAGCTGGCTCTCTTTACTCTTTTCTTCCTTTACTTTTCTCGTTCTTTCAAAACCTTATGATACTACATTATACTCCAAATAAGAGTTCAGAACAAGACATTGCTAGGGCATTAGATTTGAATTCAACGTGGGGAATAAAAGACTTAATAATAGGTTTGAAAAATTATTCAGCACGCAAAACTATGGATATTATTTCTAAGATTCGTGAAGTTGATGGTAAGAGTAAAGGTTTGGATAATCCTTATACTGGTGCTGGAGAATTGATGAAAGAGCTAATTTTCTACGTTTTACACTAAAGTAAATGGAGATTTTTGGTAATTTGAAGTCTCAAAAATCTCCATTTCTATGCTAAAATCCTTCTTTTTCGATCTAGAATGAGTACTCTTAAAAGGGTACTTTTTTTGTGTTACTCCCTGAATAATAGGGTAGTTATGGTATTCTTACCTTTTCATTTTGAGCGTATTTTCGTTTGTCTTATACTCCGGTTTATGAATATTGCAAATACGCTAAAAATAGACAGAAATTCAAAAATTGCATTTACTATTCACATTTATTATAAGTTAAGAAGTTAGGATTCTTGTTTACAAACATAAATAATTTGTATATTATTTACAAGTGTAATAATAATGGTTTGCGTAACCAAACCGCACATTAAGATATAAATACAAGTCTTGAAACTTGCATATATCGCTTTGAAAATGTATACGAATAAATATACATCATACCATTATTAAATATAACTACCTGTAAACCAGAATTATATGAATTAATATTCTTGCTATAAAATGAAAATAGCCTGAATTTATGCCCGAACAAGTGTATAATCCTTTATTTTATCTTCTTAAATGTATAAATAGGCTTTTAATCGCCAGTTAATTAAAGATATTGACCAAAGAATAGCTTATATATGATATTCTATTATCTATTTTGATTTGTATATGTGTATATGAATTGCACACATTTAGTTATTTGTTATTTTAAATTGTAAACATCAAAAGTTGTATATACAAACTTATATTATTTGTGTGGAGATTTTGGTGTTTAATATTATTTGTTTACCTTTGTAAAATCAATGGAAGTATGGCTCTAGAGCCTAAAAAAGCCTATTATTTGGTTATGAAAGATAGAATTAGACAACTAATGGAGAGTCAACACATGACTCAACAGACCTTTTCAGATTTTATAGGAATATCGTCTGCATCACTCAGTAGTATCTTTACAGGGAGGACGAAACCTACTCTTAACACGGTTGAGGCTATTCGTAGTAAGTTTACAAAGATCAATCTTGATTGGTTAATGTATGGTCAAGGACCAATGTTTAAGGATCAGGTTACAGCGTCAGGAGTTGATGATGGTGAAAATAGTGTGGTCAATGGTACAAGTTCTGAAGGTCATTTGAATTTCTCTTCAAGCCCTGCCCCATCTGTTGAGGGATATGGTCAAGGTTCTTCATCGCACGTTGCTGATACACTTAAAACACCAGCAAGAACTGAAATAAAATATGTTGACAAACCACAAAGGCGTATCACTGAGATTCGAATCTTCTTTGATGACCAGACATGGGAGAGTTTTGTTCCAAAAAAGTAAGTAGGTTAATAAAGTTGGAACTCATTATTTCTTGTAAGGTTGTTCTATGATATTTTGCACAAAGTATAATCAGCTTTTATATCTCTGAAAGGCTGATTTCTATCTTTGTGTTTTATCCTTTATAATCTTAGATGAGCCCTCCCTTTATGAATAGGATATGTTTGGCTTTATTTATAGGGGATCATTTTGATAGCTGCTATTGGGTCTTTCTAATTATATAAGGTATAACCTATGATAGAAGTTGCAATGAGATAGCCCATCCGTAATCACCATCCGTACATTCCTTTGAAGATGGACTTTTACCCCGAACTTAAATCTATGTGATAGAGTCAGAAGCAATGGAAGAAAGCGGTTAGCAGTGTTGTTTTGTCCATTTCTTTGTTTTTTCGTTGATATTTTTTGTGTATCTATCCTTTCAATAGATAATTTGTGTATCTTTGCATAAGCTAAGCAGCACTCGACAAAGTGAATGCGAGCATTCCTTTGTACTCGTTTGCATTATCTTTGCATAAGCTAAGCTGCACTCGACAAAGCGAATGTGAACATTCCTTTGTACTCGTTTGCATTATCTTTGCTAAATACATTCAAAGCATAAAAAGATGAAGAAGTATGTCCTCGACTTGAAGGTCTCTTCTGTGGAGCAGGTCAATGATAAGAATGTTCTCATTCGACTCACTGATGACAAGCCTCTACCTGAGATGCTTCCTGGTCAGTTTGTAGAAGTGAGAGTGGACGGCTCCCCTTCTACCTTTCTTCGCCGTCCTATTTCTATTAATTTTATCGATCGCGAACGTAATGAATTATGGTTGTTAGTTGCCACCATAGGCGATGGAACGCGCACGCTTGGGCGCCTGCATATTGGCGATAAGCTTAATTGTATACTCCCATTGGGTAACACCTTCACTCCACCTAGTCGTCCTGGCGAACGTATCTTGCTTGTTGGCGGTGGTGTTGGAGTTGCTCCTTTGCTTTATTTTGGTAAAACCATAAAGGATGCCGGAGCCTGTCCCGTCTTTCTTTTAGGTGCTCGCACGGCATCTGATCTTGCAGAACTAGAACTTTTCAAAGCCTATGGAGAGGTGTGCATTACCACTGAAGATGGTTCAGCAGGTGAGAAAGGATTTGTTACGAATCACTCCGTTCTGTCCAAAGAACACTTCGATCGCATCTCTACTTGTGGACCTAAACCTATGATGAAGGCTGTTGCTCTGTATGCTCAAAAGGCTTCTATCCCCTGCGAAGCGTCCTTGGAGAATATGATGGCATGCGGTGTCGGAGCCTGTTTGTGTTGTGTTGAGAAGACCATTGAGGGCAATCTTTGCGTATGTAAGGATGGTCCCGTCTTTGATACGCAGAAGTTGATGTGGTGAGAAAATAGTGATAACAACACCTGAAGACTTATAAGCCTAAGTATGAGAATAGGCCTATTAGAAGGTGTGGTTATCTATGAGGAATAAGCTAAATATGTAAAATTAAATGATGAATCTATGGCAGATTTAAATGTAAAGATAGGTAACTTACATCTAAAGAACCCTGTAATGACCGCCAGCGGAACATTTGGCTATGGTCTTGAGTTTGCTGATTTCGTCCCATTGGAAGAGCTTGGAGGAATAATCGTAAAGGGTACTACGCTCAAACCACGCGAGGGGAATGACTATCCGCGCATGGTTGAAACACATCAAGGAATGCTTAATTGCGTTGGTCTACAGAATAAAGGAGTGGACTACTTCATCGATCATATCTATCCACAGATACGGGATATTAACACGAATATGATTGTTAATGTGAGTGGAAACTCGCCTGAATCGTATGCTGAGACAGCTGCCAGACTGGATGAATTAGACGCTATTCCTGCAATAGAAGTCAATATTTCCTGTCCCAATGTGAGGGAAGGTGGCATGGCATTCGGCGTTTCTTGCTCTGGTGCAGCCACTGTTGTGAAAGCTGTCCGACAGCATTATCACAAGACAATGATCGTGAAGTTGTCACCTAATGTGACCGATATAGCCAGTATCGCACGTGCTTGTGAGGATGAAGGAGCCGATTCCGTATCATTGATCAACACCCTTATGGGAATGGCAATAGACATTGAACGCCGTTGTTCTAAGCTGAGTATCCGTACTGGTGGGCTAAGTGGTCCAGCTATAAAACCCGTTGCTGTGCGCATGGTTAATGATGTGGCAAAGGCGGTAAAGATACCTGTTATCGGTTTAGGCGGTATATCAACTGCAGAAGATGCTATCGAGTTTCTCATGGCTGGGGCGACTGCTATTCAAATCGGAACAGCCAACTTTATTGATCCACAAGTGACCCTAAAGGTGCGTAATGGCATAAATGATTGGTTGGATAAACACGGTTGTAAGTCGGTCACGGAGATAATCAACTGTATTGAATAAAAAGCTGAATACAATAATTAAATACAAAATGATATTATGAAGAAAATGCTTTTGATAGTCGATCCGCAGGTCGATTTCATCACCGGGACATTGCCTGTACCAAGCGCAGCAGAGGCTATGGATGCACTTGCAGAGTATGTTCGTGCGCATGGGGAGGACTATTCTGTGAAAGTGGTAACCTCCGATTGGCACCCTTATCACCATAGTTCTTTTGTGCCAGAAGGTGGTCAATGGCCTCGTCATTGCGTCCAACATTCAGCTGGCGCAGCCTTATGGGAATCATTGCTAGTTGCTCTTAATGAGAGTTCTGATAGTTTTCAAATGCTTTATAAAGGCGATACTATTAATCGAGAGGAATATTCCATTCTGCAGAATAAAAGGTCTGCAAGACTGCTTTTAGAGCTCCTTGTTGATTATCACATCGATCAGATTGATGTCTGCGGACTAGCTGGTGATGTCTGCGTGTTGAATACTTGTAAGGATTTAAAGGCGATGATAGGAGAGAGGCAACTACACGTTTTGAGTGAGTTTGCCCCATCTTTAGATGGTGGAAAAGCCTTGAGCGAGTTTGTGAAGACCTTGGAATAGTAAAAGGGCTTGGTAGCTAATCAATCGAGAGAGCGTTGTCTATGTTGGAGAAGAAGCTCATGTAAGTTTGAAAAGGCATGGTTCTGATTGAGAAAATAATCTAAAAGTTTTCGCATAATAGTCTATAAGCAAATAAAAAATAGTCTATTTTTCCTTTCAACAAAGTCTCTTCTCTTGGTATAAGGACGAATAGGAGTAGGATAGGGGAGCATTTGCTCGCCTTGAAAAGAGCATAAAAGAAGAGGATGCCAACCATCAATAAGAATGGTTACGGCATCCTCTTTTTCGTATTCTTACGTTCACTACGTGTATAGGTTATATTCGTTTGGCATTGTCAACAAGCAGGGCATCAAGTATTGTCATGGCTGCCATCGCCTCAACAATGGGTACGGCACGTGGCAGAACACATGGATCATGACGCCCATGAACGTCTATCTTCGTTGCTTCCCCCTCTTTATTGACCGTTTCTTGTTCCATCAATAAAGTGGCAACAGGCTTGAAAGCAACACGGAAATAGATGTCTTCACCATTACTTATACCGCCTTGTATTCCTCCGCTATGATTCGTTTTTGTTTTGATACCATGCGCTTGTTGCTTGTCAGAAGAGGGGATGAATACATCATTCTGTTGGCTTCCTCGATAAGAGGCACCCGCAAAGCCCTCTCCATACTCGAACCCTTTAACGGCATTGATACTAAGCATTGCAGCTCCCAGTTGGGCGTGTAGCTTATCGAATTCAGGCTCTCCCAATCCGGCAGGGCACCCCTTAATAACACAAGTAATTACGCCTCCGATCGTGTCTCCTTCACGCTTCATTTCAGCGATGAGTGCTTCCATCTCTTTCGCTTTCTTTGGTTCTGGACAGCGCACTGGGTTGCTTTCAATGAGCGAGAAATCATATTTTTGATAGTCTTTGTCAAGCGTTATATTGCCCACCTGACTGGTGTAAGCTGTAATACTAATACCCTTCTGCTTCAGAACTAACTTTGCCAACGCACCAGCAACGACACGTGAAAGGGTGATGCGAGCCGATGCGCGACCTCCTCCTCGATAGTCTCGAATGCCATACTTATTATAATAGGTGTAATCGGCATGGGATGGTCTAAAGAGATTGGCGATACTATCGTAGTCCTTTGACAGCTGATTCCTATTCCTTACGATGAAGCCAATAGGGGTGCCGGTAGACTTTCCTTCGAATACACCACTCAGTAGTTCCACCTGATCAAGTTCCTTCCTGTCAGTCGTAATCCTACTTTGTCCTGGTCTTCTTCGAGCCAGTTCTTGTTGTATGAAGTCGATGTCGATAGGAATACCAGGCGGCATTCCATCCACCACACCACCGACAGCCACACCATGACTCTCGCCGAAGGTAGTTAGTGTAAAGAGCTTACCAAACGTGTTCATAATCAGTTGCCACAGTTGCAGCCATCACCACATCCGCCACCACAGCCACAGCTATCACCATCGCCACAGTTGCTTCCGCAGCCTCCGCCACATCCACAATGATGCTGGTTCATGCGGTCGAAGAAGTCCTTAACTTCAGCCTCGCTTGCCTCGCGATTCTCGATAACCTGTCCGCGAAACATCAAATCCTTACCAGCGAGCGGATGGTTTAAATCGATTGTAACCTTATCCTCTGATACCTCAAGCACCTTACCCAAGAAGCGTTGTCCCTGCTCGTTTTGCAATGGAACAATCGCATCTTTGTAGATATTCTTTGCGTCGAACTCACCATTCGCACTGAAAGTTTCCTTGTCAAGAGCCAACACGCTGTTTGCATCATGCTCCCCGTAAGCCTGCTCCTTAGTAAGTGAGAACTCAAAGTTAGCACCTGTTTCGTGCTTAACTATCTCTTCTTCAAAGGCTGGCAAAGCCATGTCACAACCCGTATAGAACTGCATTGGCTTTTGTTCCTCAGTCTTTTCAATGAAGTGTTCAGCTCCATTTTCTACGCTATTTAACTCATACTTGATCGCGATGAATCGATGTGTATTTTCCTTCATTATCGTTTTTTCTTTATATATAATATGTTGTAAAGGTATGCAAAGATAGGTATTTTAAACGAGATAGAGCCTTCTTAGTTACTGATTTTTCGATTTGCAGTCCTTTAGAATATGGTTTGTAACGGAAAAGATAGTCAAAAGTATGATTTTGTTGCTGATATATATCAAACCTCTTGATATGTGTCAAAAATATAAGATAAAAGCACGAAAATGTGTTGATTAATCATTGTATATGCCAAAAACCTACTAACTTTGCAATCGTAAACAAGATAAAACTACAGATTTAAAGATAACAAGAGGCATCGTAAATGACGCCTTTGACTAAAGAAAGGAAAATGAATATGAAGAAGATTGTATTGACAGTAGTAGCAGTAATGAGTATGACAATGGCTTTTGCAGCAGGTGAGAACGATAACAACACAGCAACAACCAACGCATACAAGTTCAATCTCAGCACATATGCATTGAGCCGTGCTCTTAATCTCAACCAGGATCAGGTAGATGTAGTAGAGGATATTAACCGCACTTTCTCAGCAGAGATGATGAATGCAGCTGTATCTGATAGCTCTGAGCGTGAGGCTAAAGTAAATGCTGCCATCAAGAAGGATCTTTCTTATATGCACTATGTTTTGAACAATAGTCAGTATCGCGAGTATGTAAAACTCCTCAATGTTACATTGAACAACCGCGGTCTTAACAAGTAAACGATCCTCTTTCCTTTTCCTATAGGAGAGATTCATACAAGATATATTAAAGGCTACGAATCAGGCTTCTGATTCATAGCCTTTTTTATTGCAAAAGGCTAATAGCAATTTATCGCAGCCTTTGATATAGAAAAGAGTAGGGGCGGAATCCCTCGTCACCAGTGCTCTTTGCAAGATTAATTATTGCTGTTTAGAGGAATCCGTATTAAATGGAAAGACTTGTTGAATAGTGATATTTTGTAATAAAATACTGCTAATTTGAGGGTATGTCTTTGCAATATTTTCGATGAGGAGCGTACTTTGACTCAAATACGCAAATTATGAGACATATAAAGTGGTGCTTTGTAAATCGCTGATAAACACTATGTTATGTGGGTTGAGGTGTCATTCTAACGAAAATAGTATTCGTTTTGCCCGAAAAACAAGGTATTTTTTGCCAAAAATCTATATATTTCTCAGCTAAAACCTATATAGCCTTAATTCCGCAGTATTTTTTCTTGTGAGAAAATTTTATATGTTGAGACGTCTTTTTGGGGCTCTATATGTTGATATGAGGTGCTTCGGTGTTTCTTGGCTCTTTTCTAAGCATAAAATCCCCCACCCAAACCAATGGGGAAGTATGAAAAACCACAAAAAATACTTCCATAACAGAATGCTTTGCCGCTACTTCCACGTTTACCCAATACAGATTCGGTAAGTTTTTCAAAGCCCAACTTTGAGAAAACGTCCATAATATGATAAATTCCACCGAAAGAAGTGATATTCTCGTTTTTAATTGCTACCTTTGTCATGTCAGATTTTTGCTTACTTGTTATGTTTGCAGCACCAAGATAGGTGAAATTTCTGACATATCCACGTGTTTTGAGAACTTTGTTTCTCAGACACATGGAGTTCTTACAAGAATTTATGCTGCGGAGTTAAGGACTAATAAAAAAATGTCAATGAAAACATCTGAATTTAGTAACACTGTTCTAAGCTACCAAGAAACTCTTAAAATGCTTCAAGGTTTTTGTTATGAAGCTTTAAGATTCTTGAAGGTTTCTGTAGAGAAATTTCCCAAGTTTGCAGTAGGCGTTGCTATGCAAGCAGACGGCAAGGCTAATCCCCTGAAAATAAACTATACGCACTCAAAGGTGTTGGTTTGTATTCCAGTGTTCCATAATCTTTTTACAGGAGTGACTGGTAATGACGCACCAACAATGTACCGTTTAATGGGCTATCAGTTAGCTCGTTTTTGGTATAGATTTACAACTGTCGGTGATGAAGGTACATTTAACAGCATGGACAAAGATAGTATTGTATTTGCCCAATCATTGATGATATTAAAAGGCTGTCGGATTAATCCTTTAACACCAGTCTCTGAAGTTTTAAAAATGCTTAAGGAGGAGTTTAAAATAGAGTGTGAACCCGTTACAGGTACTGACACACATGCAAAGGTAAAGATAGACGTTATAAGGCCAACTCAATCAGAGCATATAAAAATTACTGAACACTGGGAGATACTTCGTGAAGAAAATATCAATCGCTCATTAGCATCCCTAGCAGAAGGAGACCTTGGTAGCAAGTCGAATCCTTTTGATAATGTTAATGAAGCTGCCGATTACATTAAAAAGATAGAACAAGAACGCCTTTCAACGGACCAATATCGTCAAGAGATTGCAAGAGAAGATTTTTTTTATGATGGACAAATTTTTCGTATTCCATGGGCTTCGGCGAATGTCTCTTACTACCCCATTGAGGAGGCTTCAGATAACTGTTTTGTGGTTAATCAACTCTCTACACACAACAAGTTCGTCTTAAAGCCTTCGTTGGCTAATCATAAATTTCTTTATCGTGGGCAGTCAAGGTTCTTTTCACCTTGCAAGCCAAGTCTTTTTCGGGAGAATAAAGACTATTTCGTAGATGATATAATACAGATTAAAGAGTTTCAATGCCTTCTCAAGACGCATCCACTAGTTCAACTATTTGAAAGGGGGTTTGAGTTGTTACACGATACCTTTTATTTCAAGATTAATTATGATGGTTTGAGCCAGCACTATTATAACAATACTCCTTGGCTTGACCTTACAAGCGACATGGAGGTGGCTAAGTTCTTTGCGGTTACCACCTTCAATATGAAGTTGGATTGTTATGAAAAATATACGGGTAATGAATTAGGAGTACTATATTACTTTGATTTGAAAGCAGACTCCTTTCAATACAATGATAAGCGTAACTATATTGTTAATAATATAGGAAAGCAACCTTTTATGCGTAGTGGAAATCAATCAGGTTTTCTAATTAATATAGCTAAAGATGAGGATTTTAATAATTATCCAGAAGTGCGATACGTTTTTTTCCGTCATAATCCAATTATAACAGATAGAATCTTTGCACAATTCGATAATGGTGATAGGATTATGCCAGAAGAAATCCTTCGTTCTCACTGGCATCGTAGAATGAATGATGAGAAGACAAAGAAGCTGATTTCAACAGAGGCATTAAAACTCAACTATAAGGATAATCCTCATGAATCTCATAACAAAATAATAAAAGCATTACAGAATAAAGGGTTCAAAATAAAAAAATACCAGCCTTCATTTACAAAAGAGGAATTGGAACAGTACTATGCAACATCGTTGAGTTTCTGGCATGAGTTTTGTTCCAATATTCACTTTTATAGTCCAGAAGGTGCATTGATGAAAGAGCATCTTATAAATTTACCATTAGATCCACGATATAAGTGGGCATTTATAAAATAATAATTCTTTCACTAGTGTCCACGAAAAATATTTAACACCTCAATTCCGCAGCATTATTCCTTGTGAGGTACTTTTATATATTGAAGTGATACTTTTGGGATTTATCCATTGATATGGGGGTTATATGGGGTTCTTGGTTCTTGCATAATCATAAAAGCCCCCACCCAAACCAATGGGGAAGTATGATAACCACAAAAAATACTTCCATAACAGAATGCTTTGCCACTACTTCCACGTTTACCCAATGCAGATTCAGTAAGTTTTTCAAAGCCCAACTTTGAGAAAACGTCCATAATATGATAAATTCCACCGAAAGAAGTGATATTCTCGTTTTTAATTGCTACCTTTGTCATGTCAGATTTTTGCTTACTTGTTATGTTTGCAGCACCAAGATAGGTGAAATTTCTGACATATCCAAGTGTTTTGAGAACTTTGTTTCTCAGACACTTGGAGTTCTCACAAGAATTTATGCTGCGGAATTAAGGTAAATATACAATTACATCAAAACACCATGGGTTGGGCTATCTCAAATGATGATTATAGCCAATGGAAACGAAATGTTGGCGCAAGGTTTAAGGCTCCTCAGGTTAATTATACGCCTGATAACGGTGTTAAGTTTAACAAGTATTATGAGGCTAATGTTATTCGATTAAAATCAACAGTAGTATATGGAAAAACAATATTTTGGAAAGAGCTCAAAGGCAGAAACATTATTCGCGAATAAATTTAAGCCATTGCTAATTTTATTACTCTGTATTTTCTCTGCTTGCCAGAAGGGCGTACGTAAAACCCCAAAGAATACTTTGAAGGCTTCAACGCCTAATATACATATTGTTACCTGTATAACGTCTGACGGGGATACAAGTAGGTATGAGTTAGATGACAATAATAGAATTTTATATATTGGTGGATATCTTTCTGACTTGGATAGAACTGATACCATCTTTTATAAATTCTTAGATAATCGACTAATAGGTTTTCATTATGCGTCGGGAATGAAAAGTGCGAAGTCGGATAGCTTGGAAATAATAAATAGCATAAACGCACAATGCCAAGAGTATTTATGGCTTAAACAAAAAGGCATAAGGTTCCGCTCTCCTGATATGGACAAAGAAGAGATACACGATATTTATACTATATTAAGCAATAAAAAAGAAATTGCACAAATGAAAGCTGGAGATTCTCAGACCTTTGAGATTCGTGCATCTTATGGTCGTGATTCTTTTGGTACAATTATCAATGGATTACTGAATAGTGATAGTCGTTTATATAAGTTGCAGCTTTCTGTAGACAAAAAAAACAGAATAGTTCAGGAAATATATTATTTCAATGATACAAAAATAAGCAGGGCCTATGATTACAATCCCATGGGTTATCTCGTGAGAGTATATCAAGATGGTGAAATATTCTACAGAAAAAGTTATGAGATCGCCAAATAATGTAGTATAGACCTATGATGCGAGCGGCAACCCTATCTATGTGAAGAACAACGATAATGCTCCAAAAGGGAGTTGTTAAATCAATCATCTGATTTCCAAAACGTTTTTTCAATATTAAGCATAAAGGCAGGGTAAGTTCTCTGCCTTTTACTATCTTTACAAGAAAAAAACAACGAAGTCATGAACCAGCAAGAATGTTTTGGTACTTTATGATCCAGATTGGGGTTTATGATTACCCTCCAACATCAAAAAATAGGCGTGCGATTTGTGTAGAAGCATACTTTGAAAAAATAATTTTGAAATATCAAAAGTTTACCCCCCCCCCTATAATTATTATTGTGAAAAGAATGTGTTTGTGGTCTTTTGTTTGAATATGTGATATAAAACAGGTGTAATAAATGTTTTTATGGTACTTATCTGTGCTTTAATTTGATTGAATGTGTTGCAGATTTTTTTTGTGTATATGATGTGATCTATTACTTTTGTAGCGAAATGCATAGATTGTTCATTTTATTGTAACCAGAAAAGGAAAATGGATCATAAGACCACTGACGGATTAAATCTTGGAGATGAACTCATATTAAAAGAGAATTTCAAGCAAGTTTTTGGAAAGATCACTTCAACTCACTTGCTTGATATACCTATGGTATTGATAAAAACAGGCCTTAGATATTTGGGCGCATTGTTTTTCTTTTTGATGCCTTGCGTGTTATACGGGCAAGCCATACAAACTAAACTTTGGGGAAGTGTTAAGAATATATCCGGTGAGATCATGGATTTTGCCAGTGTTGTGGTTGCGAATCCACAATCACCCAACAAAATACTTGCTTCAGCATATACTGATGAGCAAGGAAAGTATCAAATGGTCGTTCGCTGTAATAGCGATAGTCTCTTGCTGCGTGTTTCAAGAATAGAGATGAAGCCTATTACCATGAAGATTCCAAATCAATCAGGAGAATATAATGTTGTGGCAGATGTAAAGGGACGAGAGTTGCGAGAGGTTACTGTAAGAGCTAAGAAAGTGTATTCACGAGGGGATACGATCAATTATAATGTGGGGTCTTTTCTTTCGTCATCAGATCAGTCTATTGCTGACGTGCTGAAGAAGATGCCAGGCATTACTGTCGCAAAGAATGGACAAATATCTTATCAGGGTAAACCCATCAAGAACTTCTATATTGAAGGACTCGACTTGATGAAGGGGCATTATAATATAGCTGCGAATAATATTGATCCCAAGAATGTAGGAACAGTGCAGGTATTGGAAAGTCATCAAGACATAAAGGCATTAAAAGGGCTGCGTCCCGAAGAACAAGCTTCTATCAATATTCGCCTAAAAGAAGGCGTAAAGGGCGTATTCAATTTAATTACGACCCTTGGAGGTGGTTACGGCAATAATCCTCTGTGGAATAATGGTGCTATTGCTACTTATTTTAAGCGCAACAGCCAGTTTCTTGCCACTTATAAAGGAAATAACACCGGTGAAGATTTATCTCAAGAACTTTATTCCCTTGATAATGACTTTTCTCGCACAAGTGCAATTTCTCTCATTACCATGCCATCAGCCCCCGGCATAGATAAGCGCTTTTATTATTTCAACCACTCCCATAATACAACTTTCAACAATGTCTATCGGATTGGTAAGTCGGGTGAATTAGGCGTTAATGTGGCATATCTCCACGACAAAGACGAGAGGCGCAGCCTGTCGAATACAAGCAACATTCTGCCTGATGGTTCACAGAATGTGGTAGAGGAAGCTATGGTGGGAGTGGCTAAAGAACAAAAGGCTTATGGAGATATCGCCTATCTAAGCAATAGTGAACATCGTTATTTGAAAGAGCAACTGAAATTTGATTGGGGGAAAATCAAAGCCAATAGTAAAATTTTAGCTGGTAATAAAGTTATAGAACAACTTGGAGGGATAGATGCTTATCGTCTTTTAAATAAGTTACATTTTACTAATCGTAACGCTGCACATTGGGGTTATGAAGTGCTTTCCTTTGTTAATATAGAGAAGCGCCCTCATTATCTATCTGTTTATCCAAATCTATTTCCCAATATTATTGCCGATAATACATTACATCAGCAAGTTGATGTTCACAACTTCTCAACAGATAATACCTTTAGTTTGCTTTCTGCTTGGAGAATTGGTAATGTGAATTTTCATCCTTCTGCGATGGTAGATTTTCAGCACAATTCGCTGAATAGTTTGCTTGCAAGTTTTCATAACGATCTAACTTTTAATCTCTTCAATGCCGGAATTGGAGCAGAGGCTACATATAATGTTGGTAAACTATATGCTTCAGTATATTTTCCTTTCAGATTTAAGAGTTTTCGACTAACTGATTTTACTACAGGCCAAGTAACAAATAAAGCACGATTGCGACTAGAACCAAATCTAAATATTACTTATCGTATTAATAGCAGTCACGAATTAAGGTTAAAATCAGCTATTACATACTCAACACCTGTTATTGAAAATCTATACGCTAATAATATTCTAACCTCCTATCGCCAACTTTCGGCATATAGTGTAACGGGTTTATTCGAAGGTTTAAATCAATCTTACACATTTGGCTATTCGTTCAAAAATATCCTTTCGATGAGTTTTGCCGGCATCGATTTTTCATTATATCGACAAAGGCCGGAGGTGCTCTATGGCGCTTATTATGATGGTATTGCCGAACGTATCATCAGTCAATATACTAAAGAGAACGCTCATTCATTCACAACGAAAATCCATGGTAGCCAAGGCTTTGACTGGAAACGACTCAAAATAGGCTCTTCGTTGTCTTATTCTCATTATGATAATCCATTATTAGTACAGAATTCGGTCTTTCGTTATGCCGGCGATGCAATATCGACAAGTGTAGATATCAGTCTTTCACCCTTCAAATGGCTTTCCTTTTCGTATATAGGCGACTATTATTGGGCTCATACCAAGCAAAAAGGGCTCAAACGCCAACCTTGGTGGTGTTCAATAAATAATAGTGCCTCTTTGAATTTTACGCTACCCGGTGATATTACTTTCTCAACTTCTCTCAATCATTATTATAACAAAATGAATAGTTGTGATAAATCTTTCCTCCTACTCAATGCAGAAGCAAAATATGCTATTAAGCGATTCAGCTTTATATTGTCGTGCGATAATATATTCAATCGTAAGACCTACTCATATTCAAATCTTTCAGCACTTACAGCGATAAAGTCTGTATATGATATTCGGCCTTTGTGTGTTTTGTTAAAAGTCAGATTTAGATTAATATAAAATCAGTATAAGTTATGAAGAGACTTCTAATTCTTGGTTGTCTGTTTGTTTCACTTACAGCACAGGCACAAATTATCGTACCTATCTCTCAAGATCTTCGGAAAGGTACAGTTATTGATACAGCTAGATACAGAGTGATCTATAGCCTAAAGTATAAAAATCATCCATCCGACAAGGCTTATTTGGACGACGTTCGCAATGTATATATTGGTCGGCATTATGTGAAAGACTTCAGTGGCATTATTTTTCACTTTGATTCTCTTCGTACAGAAGAGTTAAGGCGTGGAGCTACAGCACTCTCTAATGTGCAAGGAAATCCATGGCCCATAGAGTTAACACTTGGAAATAATAACAGAAAGGCAGAAATTAAATATCGTATGCCTATGCAAACAGGTGTTCTACTGTATCAACAAGATGTACCACAACTTGACTGGACTTTCACAGAGGAAGTAGATACAATCCTTGGCTATGCTTGTACTAAGGCTATCGCTCCCTTTGCCGGTAGAGAGTATACGGCATGGTTTTCCATGGAAATACCTCTACCTTTCGGGCCTTATAAGTTTGGAGGCTTACCAGGCTTGATATTAAAGGTACAAGACAATGAGTCGCAATATATTTGGGAGGCTATGGGTTTTGAGAAAATGAATGTCCCCATATTCACGTATCGTTACGAAGGAGAAAAGAAGTGTTCGGTAGAAGAGGCGAGTAAAACTATCTCTCGTATTTTTAAATCGCCACTTTCCTTTATTGCTGCCAGTATGGGGGGAGCGAAGATAACCATACTCGATAAAAATGGAAAACCTAACTCAGCAGATAATCCTGAAGCTTATGCTATTTCATACAAACCCCTAGAAAATGAAGAGAAATAAAGATAAGGCACTTAGGTTGAAGAGTAGGTTTTAAACTTTGTACTTTTACTATGTGCGATTGTTCATTTCTCGCATCTGTCGACAAGAGATTCTTTTAACGAGTTAGTATTTTATATACGATACTCCCTATTATGCACCCTATAATAGCTGTAAAAATAAAATTTAAGGTAGTTGGTTCCGGGTGGTATCCTGTATTAGATGATATTTCATAAAATAATTCATCGAATTTTGTCAATTCACTTTGACCAAGATCATTATTACATTTATCGTCTATTATAAGAGGCGTTATGATAAGGTAGTTTACAACAAATATAGTCAATGTTGAAATAAGTAGATAGATCAAAAAAACAAGGATCTTTTTCATATACAAGTTCTATATTTAAAGTGATTTGTCGGGCAATGCTATTTAATTTTCTTACTTATGCCTTTTATACAGCTGCAAGGCCTTCTTTCCTGCATTCCGTTAGAAAAGTTGGGGTGGGTCTTATGACAGTTTCATCCGTCGCCAAAGCCGGTTGGGGATGAGTCGCCAAAAGAAGGTCAAGATGCGCCAGCGAGTGTCAATGGTGCATACGTGGCGGCGATGCCTGATGGCTTTCATAATACTCCGAGCCACTTGTTCGGTGGTCATCAGCATAGGAAAGTGTTCGCTATCCGTGAGTAGAGGGGTGTCAACAAAGCCCGGACGGATGTCTGTGAAGATAATGTTGTGTCGTTTCTTGACTGCCAACTGTTCCAATGCTTGCAAATAGGTGTTCTGCATAGCTTTCGTTGCACTATAAGCTGGGGCAGAGCCAAGTCCCTTTGTGCCTGCAATGGATGTGATGCAGACGATATGCCCTCCACCCTTAGCAGCAAAATAACGATAGGCAGCGCCTACCATTCTTGTAAAGCCGGTGGCATTGGTTTCCATCGTCTTGATTTCTTTCTCTGCCTCCAGCGTAGGATTTTTCCACCCTATTCCGCTTGAATGGAAATACAGGTCAAGTCCGCCCATACGCTTTATGAGTTGGAAAAGCGCTACTTCGGCATCTTCATCTGTCACGTCAATCCGTGCCGTGAAGACGCGTTCCGGAGCATTATCCTTTAAATCGGACAACTTGTCTAAGCGGCGGGCTGCCACGCCTACTGTCCATCCTTGTTCGATAAAAAGCCGTGCTACTTCATGGCCGATGCCGCTGCTGGCACCAAGTATAATTACTCTTTTTCTTTCCATAATGTCATAAGTGTTCGAACCAAGTTTTAAATCGCAAGTCTGTGCGCATCGTCCCTTTGCCATAAATCCGGATTTATGCTTCTACTATTGTCCTGACGATTTTGACACCTGACAGTCGGTTATCGTAAGTGGTGTACAGACCATCTATGTCAAGTATAATCAAAAACAACGCTTAAAATGCCTACTTTACGAGGGTCATCAAGTCACAAAAATAAAGAAAAAACGGAAGAAAGCCTCAATGCTTCTTGAGGATAAAGTTTTTCACCTATTGGAAGTGTGCTTGATGTACGTATAAATGTCTTTTAAATTACGCACAGAATACAGCTCAACGGCGCGCTTTACCGTGCGTTTGCGAGACGTCTATATTTGCCTCTCTTTTGCTTAAAACAGCTTGCAATTAGATGAGGTGACGTGACACATACACCCTTATCGTGTGGTATAGAACGCAGAATTAGCTTGTGTTGACGACTGTCCAATGCTAACCAAATAGTTCTAACATTTAAAGGGATTTTCTTAACCAAAACTCGCGTAATATATGAGTTTGGCATATATTCTGTTTGCAAGAAGATTTCTAGAGAGCCTGTCCGTGAAGGAATTTACATTGATTTATACCGAACTGGCGCTAATTTTAACTGTATCATATTTACTCTTTATGCTTATACTTTGAGGAGTGCTTCTTATGGTCAAGCCACACAATCAGCACGATGAGCCCACACCAAGCCACGAAAGCAAGCATCCAGCCCCAGTTGATTGACTGTGCAGTCTCTTGGATAAGTGCCACTAACTCCGAAAAAGTGCCACTCCGCTGTAGGAAAGAAAAGAACATCAGGCCGAATAGTGCCAGGAACCCATTTAAGAAAACAGACGTCATCATCTTTAATTTCCACCTAAAGGGAGCTTTCTTGCCTCCTTCATTGACGTAGCCTTTCCCTATAAGGAAGATAGAATAAAAGGCAGGAACAAGAATCAAGATGATTCCGCCAGGAACGCCCCCAATATACCAGTTGAGTAAAAGAGTTTCTAGAGGTAAATAATGTTCCGAAGCCACATAAATCAGGAACAACATCACATAGATAAACATCATTCCCAGTGAATATTTCAGAACTCCACTCTTTATCTTTTCTAAACAAAGCTCCTTAAAAGCCCATAATATGCCCATCCAAACGAACAACAGTAGTCCGCCAAGCAGAAAAGCAATACCCTGATTCATACTTCCTATTTTCGATTAAAAAGATCCGTTTTACTCAAATAAGTCCCTCTATCTGAAAGAGATTTCGTGTAGAGTTATGAAAACGAATCTACTCCTATAGCGTTTTCAGTCGCGTTCTTATACCGAACTTACGTATTATGGCATCTTTGATCTCAAATACGTGCAACTCGCCCTCGTACCAAAAGGCCGAGGGCGAGTAAATTTCAATAGGACTAACTGTAGATTAACATTTTGCTATCAATTCTTCGGTATCCTTAGCAATCAACAATTCTTCATCTGTTGGGATAACGGCTACGATAACTTTGCTGTCTGGCGTAGAGATGATTTCCTCCTCGCCAAAGTTTTTCCGATTCTTTTCAAAATCGAGTTTTACGCCGAGATATTCCATGTTTTTGCAAGCTTCCTCGCGCACATCCCATTGGTGTTCGCCCACGCCGGCCGTGAAGATAATAGCGTCTACGCCATTCATCGCTGCAGCATAAGCGCCAATGTATTTCTTGATACGATAATCGTACATATCAAGCGCCAATTGTGCACGCTCATTTCCAGCCATTGCCGCGTCATCAACGATACGCATATCGCTGGACATCTCAGTGATACCCAAGACGCCGCTCTCCTTGTTGAGAAGATTTACAGCCTCTTCTAACGTCTGATGTTCCCGCTCCATAATATAGAGAATGGCAGACGCATCGATGTCGCCGGTGCGCGTACCCATCATAAGGCCTTCAAGCGGCGTCAAGCCCATAGACGTATCTACGCACTTTCCGTGATCTACGGCTGAGATAGACGCGCCGTTGCCGATATGACAAGTGATGAAGCGATGCTCCTCAGGCTTCATATTCAGGAATTCTCCCGCACGCTGTGTTACGTAGCGGTGACTTGTGCCGTGAGCGCCATAGCGGCGAATGCGCATTTCTGAATAATAGCGGTAAGGAAGCGCATACATATACGCCTTAGGCGGCATAGTTTGGTGGAAAGCCGTATCAAAAACAAAGACTTGCGGTAGATCCGGCAACTGCTCCTTAACGGCCAAATAGCCTTTCAAGTGTGCTTCGCTGTGAAGTGGCGCCAATTCCATAAAAGGCTTCCACTGCTCGATCATTTCGTCTGATACGATTTGACTCTTCGTGAAGATACCACCAGCAACAATGCGGTGGCCGGCTGCGCTAATCTCGTCCAAACTCTTGATGGCACCGATTTCAGGATCAAGCAGCGTTTTAAACATCAAACGAATACCTTCAGAATGCGTCGGGCATTCGTGTTCAATGACGCGCTTCGTGCCATCCGGGAGTGTTACTTTAAGAAAAGAACCTTCAATGCCGACCTTTTCTATACCACCGGCTGCAATGACGCTATGATTCTCCATCTCATACAATTTGTATTTGATGGATGAACTACCACAATTGACTACAAGAATTTTCATATTACTTATTTTTCTTCTTTGGCAGCAATAGCTTGATTCGCTGTTATGGCTACCATTTTATAAATATCATCTACACTACATCCACGCGAAAGATCATTGACCGGACGCGCGATACCCTGCAAGATGGGGCCAAGTGCTTCAGCCTTACCCAAACGCTGCACGAGTTTGTAGCCAATATTTCCCACTTCCAAGTTGGGTGCGATCAAAACATTCGCTTTGCCGGCTATATTGCTGCCCGGTGCTTTCTTCTCACCTACAGAGGGTACAAGTGCTGCATCAGCTTGCAGTTCGCCATCCACTTGAAGGTCGGGATACATTTTCTTTGCGATGCGTGTAGCCTCAACAACTTTATCCACGACTTCGTGCTTTGCACTGCCTTTCGTAGAGAAACTGAGCATTGCCACGCGTGGTTCATCAATTCCGGCTACGCTTTTAGCCGTTTGAGCCGTACAATAAGCGATTTGTGCCAACTGCTCGGCATCCGGCATCGGCGTAACAGCTACGTCACCCATTACAATAATGCCGTCCTGTCCGTATTCTTCAGCTTGCGTCAGCAAGAGCATAGCTCCACTCACAACAGAAACGCCCGGTGCACATTTAATAATCTGTAAAGCCGGTCGCAGCGTTTCGCCCGTCGTGCTGAGTGCGCCTGAGATCTGACCATCGGCATCGTCACTCTTGATAATCAAGCATCCTAAATAGAGCGGATCCTTCACCAAGTCGCGCGCCATTTCTATAGACATTCCCTTTTTCTTTCTCAGTTCAAACAACAGTTGAGCGTATTCCTCCATTTTAGGATTGTTTTCCGGATCTACGATCTCCGCCTTGTCGATATGCTGTAGGTTCAGTTTGGCTGCCAGCGTGTGAATCGCGTCAGGGTTGCCAATCAGAATGATTTCAGCGAAGCCCTCAGCCAAGACCTTATCGGCTGCAGTCAGCGTGCGCTCTTCTAAAGCTTCCGGAAGTACGATGCGTTGCTTATTAGCACGCGCCCGTTCAATCAGATTTTGTGTGATACTCATATTTAATAGATTTAATTTCTGACGGCGAAGATACAAAGAAAATCTAAGAATATGTTACCTTCGCATCCTCAAAAACAGAGTATTTCTGTAAAATTACGCATCAAAAAGAAATAGGCAACTAATGACCGATCAAGAATATATGCAAAAGGCCCTGATCGAAGCCAAGCAAGCTTTCGAGGAAGGTGAGGTGCCTGTTGGCGCAATTATCGTATGTCGCGACCGCATCATAGCTCGTGCGCACAACCTTACGGAGCGGCTTACCGACGTCACGGCCCACGCAGAAATGCAGGCGATCACAGCTGCAGCCAACGCATTAGGCGGAAAATACCTGACCGATTGCACACTTTACGTCACGGTCGAACCTTGCGTGATGTGTGCCGGAGCATTGGCTTGGTCGCAGTTGAGTAGGATTGTCTATGGCGCGTCTGACCCGAAGCGGGGCTTTTCTGTGTTTGCCCCCGACGCATTGCATCCGCGCACGGAGGTGACAAAGGGCGTTTTAGCCGAAGAATGTGCGAACTTAATGAAGGACTTTTTTCAACGCAGACGCTAAATGGCACTTCATAATCAACTCGGCGCACTCGGCGAAGAGGTGGCAGCGCATTATTTGTCCCAACTCGAGTATCGTCTCTTGGAGCGCAATTGGCGCACGGGGCATTTAGAGGTCGACATCATTGCAGATTATTACGGTGAGATTGTATTTGTGGAAGTCAAAACGCGTAGTTATGAAGCTGAATATACGGCTTTGGAAGCCGTTGACAAGGCGAAGAAAAAGCACCTCGTGCGTGCGGCTCACGATTATATGCATATGCACCATTTGGATGCCGCTTGCCGCTTCGACATCATAACGGTCGTCGGGCGAGAGGCGCCCTTTCAGGTTACGCACTATATCGATGCGTATTCTCCCCAAAGTATTAAACGCAAACAACAATGCAACTGGAGTTTTTGACGTCTGTCGATTCGACGATGGCTTATTTGCAGCGTCTTCCTGATGATGTTGCAACCGACGATCTTTATGTTGTGGTGGCGGAGACGCAAACGGCCGGTCGCGGACAGCGCGGGACGCATTGGGAGTCTGAATCGGGCAAGAATCTGACTTTAGGTTTGCGTGTTCATCCTACGTTTTTGAAAGCCGATGAACAATTTCGCTTGTCTGAAGTTACGGCTTTGGCCATCGCTGAGGCTTTAGATCTTTATACGGATGGGATTTCGATAAAATGGCCCAATGATATTTATTGGCACGACCGCAAAATCTGCGGCATGCTGTTAGAACATGATTTGCGCGGGTCTGAGATTGCCTGCACTCGTATTGGCCCGGGCATCAACATCAATCAGCAACAATTTTTTAGCGACGCACCCAATCCCGTTTCTCTCTATCAAATCCTCGGTCACGATACGGATTTGACCGCCTTTCTCCACCAATTTTTACAGCGCTTCTCATCAGCCTATGCCACTCTTCGATCCGGCGCGCGCCAAAGTATAGATTGGCAATATCACCAACGTTTATATCGGCGCGAAGGCTTGTTTCCTTACGCCGATGCACAAGGTACATTCCGTGCCCGTCTGATTGGCGTGTTGCCCGATGGCACTTTGCAGTTGGAAGATGAAGCCGGCCGCTTACGAAAGTATGCTTTCAAAGAAGTGCGATTCGTTTTATGAAAATTCCATACCCATATATATAATGTGTAGTCGGTTGCAGGTGATTCCCGGCGCTTGTTTGTGCGCTTTCGGCAGATTTGCGGCCGCTTTCACCTCCTTAGCGCTTGAAAAGGTCTAACTTTGCCGTCGTTTTGAAGCCGTTTTTACGATGAATCGCCAAATTCTTCGCATCGCCATACCGAGTATCATCTCCAATATTACCGTTCCTTTGTTGGGAATGGTTGATATGGGCATCTCCGGCCATTTGGGCTCGACCGTCTATATCGGTGCCATCGCCATTGGGAGTATGATTTTCAATATGCTTTATTGGCTCTTCAACTTCTTGCGTATGGGTACGGGCGGCTTCACATCGCAAGCCTATGGACGGGGCGATAAAGCGGAAGCCCTCCGCGTGTTGGCGCGTTCGTTGCTCGTAGCCGGCGCCGTATCGACCTTACTGATTGCCGCCCAACTGCCCTTGGTCGATTTCGGACTCTTGATGATGAAAGCCTCCGGCGAAGTTGCCGTGCAAGCGCGTTTATATTTCCACATCTTGATATGGGGCGCGCCCGCGGTGCTTGGCCTTTATAGTTTTACGGGGTGGTTTTTGGGCATGCAAGACGCTAAAGTGCCGATGCTCGTGGCTATTGTACAAAACGTCTGCAACATACTTTTGAGTGCCTCTCTCGTACTTTTTTTGCATTGGAAGGTGGCCGGTGTCGCTGTGGGTACACTTGTGGCTCAATACGCTGGTTTGCTGCTTTTTGCCGGCTTTTGGTGGCATCGCTATCGCGCAGATTGGCGGCAAGTCGACTTGCGTCGACTCTGGCAAGGAGGCGTTCTCGCGCGCTTCTTTTCGGTGAATACGGATATTTTCTTCCGCACGCTGTGCATCGTGGCTGTGCAGGTGGCTTTTACGTCTATCGGTTCGGGGCTTGGCGTTGTCATTCTTTCGGCCAACGCTTTACTCTTGCAGTTTAATACGCTGCTTTCCTATGTGATGGATGGTTTCGCCTATGCCGGAGAGGCACTTGGCGGCCGCTATTACGGAATGGGCGATCGCGCCGCCTTTCTTCGCCTCACGCGGGCCTTGATCCGCTGGTGCGCAGGCTTGGCCTTATGCTTCTCGGTGGCTTATATCATTGGTGGCGACGCATTGATCCGCCTCTTGACCAACGATGCGGCTACGATTGAGGCTGCTCGGCGCTATGTGGTCTACGTCTGTCTTATCCCCATCGTAGGTACGGCCGGCTTTCTCTTGGATGGCCTCTTCATTGGTACGACGGCTACGCGTGGGATGCTGCTTTCGGTTTTCTCGGGCGTCGTGTTCTTTTTCTTTCTCCAATCCTTCCTTGTCAACTTGTGGGGTAACGATGGCTTGTGGGTCGCTTTTGCCGGCTATTTCTTGGTGCGCGGTCTGGTGCAAGCTTTCTATTTCAAGCGTATCTTACCGCCGATGCAGCAGGAGGTCGGTGGGGGAGGTTAAGTCTTGCGACTTACTTTTGAAGTCAGGCCAAACATTTTGCTTAACTTTGCCTGCAAACGATTCGGATGCAAGTTGGTAAAAGACCCTCGCAATAGTCGTGGGCAACCAACGGATTTCAGCCGATGATGATCATAAAAATAACAATACAACCAAGATATGACAAAATTCAAACGCATTTTGCTCAAACTGAGCGGCGAAAGCTTGATGGGCGAACAAGGTTACGGCATCGACGTACAAAGATTAAACGAATATGCGGCGCAGATCAAGGAGATTCGCGACCTCGGTGTGCAGATCGGCATCGTGATCGGGGGCGGCAACATCTTCCGTGGACTCAGCGGAGCGGGCAAAGGTTTTGATCGGGTCAAAGGTGATCAAATGGGAATGTGCGCTACGGTGATCAATAGTTTGGCTTTGAGTAGTGCGCTGGGTGCTATCGGCGTTAAAGCCCGCGTTCTGACCGCCATTCGTATGGAGCCGATCGGCGAATTTTATAGTAAATGGAAAGCTTGCGAGGCTTTGGAGCGCGGCGAGGTCGTAATTATGTCGGCGGGGACGGGCAATCCGTATTTTACCACTGATACGGGCTCGTCTTTGCGCGGAATAGAAATAGAAGCCGACGTAATGCTGAAGGGGACGCGCGTAGATGGTGTCTATACGGCTGATCCGGAGAAAGACCCAAGTGCAGAAAAATTTGAGAAAATCACGTATGATGAAGTGCTTAGCAAAGGTTTGCGCGTGATGGATATAACTGCCATCGCGATGTGCAAGGAAAACGACTTCCCCATCTATGTTTTCAATATGGACCAACCGGGCAACTTGCGCAAAGTGATCGACGGAGAGCCGATCGGCACTTACGTGCACGCCTGAACGACGAATTCTGTTTTTCGGAACACTTAGAAAGTTTCCGCCTTCTACAAGCGGGCGCGACCGTTTCTTCGGTCGGCCCGCTTTTCGCGTTTAGCAGTGGCAGCTAAAGTGAGACCGGCGATGGCGGCTGACTTGTTTTTCTTGCTTCCTCCCCCGCTTTTATTGACGATGAGGCGTTAGCGCATGCACCTCGCCTCATTCTTGTTGCCTGTTGGTGCATTTCTTCGTTTCTTCTTTGCTTCGTTGTGTTGTTTGCTGCCGCCAAACCATCGTTTGCTGCCGCCAAACCATTGTTTGCTCCCACCAAACCATCGTTTGCCGCCACCAAACGAAAGGGGTCTGCTGCGGATAATCGCAAATGGGGCTATAAAACAATGAGATATGCAATGCCTCTCTGTTTGTTGCCACTTTGTTTCTGCTGCATTTTATGATCGTCCGCTTCGAGAATAAGTTGGAGATCGTCATATACCTAAGGTGACCGGCGGAAAATACTGTATGCCCTCTGGAACCCCAAAAATCATATTTGATAAGCAGCTATATGTAGTGACAGATTTGTATATTTGCATTATGATTAGCCCTTCGCTCTCTATTACTACGCACAAGCGTATTGAAGAATTGGATTTCTTGAAAAGCATCTTTATTCTGCTTATGGTGGCCTTTCATCTACTGTATTTTGCCGACCACTATCCGCTGCTTAAACAGTGGGTTTATACTTTCCACATGCCGGGCTTCCTTCTCATATCCGGCTATTTGATGCCCGTAAATAAGGGGGGACGACACATCGCACGCACTTTGTGGTGGTTTACTGTGCCTTATTTGTTTTTAGAGTCGGCCTATATAGTGCTATCGACAGTTGTTCCGGTACATGATCCTATCAAAGATCTCACCATTCTTGTCTTTGTCGAAAAAATCTTTTTCAATCCAGTCGGGCCGTATTGGTATTTGCACACGCTTATCTTATGTGGTGCACTTTATTTCGTTGTTTTTCGGTGGTTGAAGGGACCTGCCTTATCGCGCATCTTCGCCTTGGGACTCGCTTATTTCAGTTTGGCTTACGTGGGTTTGGTGGCGTGGGATATGAGCCTCTATTTCGCAATCGGTCTTATTGTGCGACAGAGCGGACTCACGTTCCTTCAAGTTTTTCGCCCTTCGTGGTGGGCGCTCCCCGTGCTTGGTTTGTTAGCTTGCCGACCTGACACCTTTCATAAAGGGACCTTGTGTGGTATGCTTACGGTTTATGCTGTGATTGCCACAGCCTTAGCCCTTTATCCTCGCCTGCCTCGGGTTCTGAAACGCCTCTTTCTCTTCTTGGGGCGAAACTCTCTCGTGATCTTTCTTTTTTCTCCGCTTTTCGTTAAGGTGTGTAAGATCTTGCTCCCACGATATCTTGCCTTCGATTCTACCCACCTCCTCTTTTTATTTATAGCCCTCCCACTTTGCGTAATAGGTTCACTTGCTGTATGCAAAGTCCTTGATCTCTTGCATCTCACTCCTTGGTTTCTCGGGCGCCCGTCTGCGCTAACTTAATGCAGATACTCTTTATAGCGCACAAAGTTAAAGAGGTCGAAAGGCGTTCGAGGCCAACAATATATCAATACTTAGGAGTGGATATTGCACTCTGCCGGCTTCGTGTTGCCTCTGAACCCTCTTTTTCTTCCCAATAGAGGCGCCGTTATTGGTCAATATTTCTTCTTTCACTGGTCGTTCTCAATCAGAATCACTATTTTTGCGGTCTCACGAAGGATGAATAAACAATAATATCCAATGATGCGTAGAAGAATTGTTTTCTGTTTGCTGTTTATAGTCGGCTCCGGCGTTTCGCTGATGGCGCAAAGAGTGCTCTCGCTCGATAGTTGTCGCGCTCTGGCCTTAAGAAATAATAAGGATTTGGCCATTAGTCGAACGAATCGCGACGTGGCGCTGAATACGCACAATGCTGCGCGTACTAATTACCTGCCAAAAGTGACGGCACAAGCGGCTTACGTACGTACAGGAAAAGAACTATCGGTGCTGAATAAGGATCAGAAAAATGCATTGTCCAATATGGGGACGCATCTCTCAGAGGCGTTCACCGGTACTTTTGGACAAATAGCGCAAGGCATTATTGCCCGTCATCCTGACTTGGCCCCGCTCGTGCAGCAGTTGGGCGGCGTAGGTCAAGCCTTTGCCGGCGCGCTGAATCAGGCAGGGCGCGGCATCGCAGATGCTTTCCGTACGGACTCGCGTAACCTCGTCGTGGGCAATATTCTCCTTACACAGCCTCTTTATATGGGTGGGAAGATTCGCGCCTATGATCGTCTGACGCATTATGTTCAGGATGTGGCGAATCAGCAACTGCGCGTGGATGAGCAAAACTTGATTTTAGAAACGGATCGCGCTTATTGGCAGACGGTATCCTTGTCTAACAAACTGAAACTGGCGCGCAGTTATCGAGATATGTTGACCCACTTGGACCAAGATGTGACCAAGATGATCGACGCCGGTGTGGCAACGAAAGCTAACCAATTGCAGGTAAGCGTAAAACTGAACGAGGCGGATATGATGGTGACCAAGGTGGAGGATGGCTTGACATTGTCGCGCATGCTCTTGTGTCAGCTCTGCGGACTCCCACCGGGCGAGAATATAGAAACGGCTGACGAGAACAGAGATGATTTGGCAGTCGGCGGAACCGTGGTCAAGGTCGATGAGCAAACGGCTTACGAGAATCGCCCCGAACTCTGCCAACTGCAAAGTGAGATCAACATCGCGCAGGAAAAGGTGAACATCGTCCGTTCCGATTACTTGCCGCACTTGGCTTTGATGGGCGGCTACACGATAACGAATCCGGCCATGTATAATGGATTTGAAAAGAAATTTAGAGGCGACTGGAGCGTCGGCGTTACGTTGAGCGTGCCCGTATGGAACTGGGGAGAAGGTCGCTATAAGATTAAAGCGGCAAAGGCTGAGGCTCAGATCGCTACTTTACGCGCTGAAGAAGTGCGCGAAAAGATAGGGCTGCAGGTAAACCAAGAAATGTTTCGCGTAAAGGAAACTAACAAGCAATTGCGCTTGGCGGAAAAGAACTTGGAAAAAGCCAATGAGAACTTGCGCGTGGCTACGCTGGGCTACAAAGAAGGCGTGATTAACACGACTGACGTCTTGGCGGCCGAAACGGCTTGGTTGCAGGCGCAGAGTGATAGAATTGACGCGGAGATAGATAGTATGTTGACTGCTTCTGCCCTGCAAAAGGCTTTGGGTATCTTGAGCGCACAATAAAAACTTGCGACAGCAGCGTGAAAGGCTACCACTTATTTACTTGTAAACAAGATAAAACAAACAGATATGTCAGCTAAAAAGAGGGAAATCAATCTGATTCCGGCTATTTTAATTATTGTCGGAGTGATCATCTTGGTGATCATCGGCTCGCTTTACGCTTTCAGAAGTGAACCGGAGACTATTCAGGGCCAAGCAGACGTCACGGAATATCGCGTATCAAGTAAAGTGCCTGCACGCATAGCCCAACTGCGCGTAAAGGAAGGCGATTACGTGCACAAAGGAGATACACTGGCCATCTTATCAGCTCCCGAGGTACAAGCCAAACTCCAACAGGCCCAAGGCTTGGAGTCGGCTGCCCAAGCGCAAAACTTGAAAGCCGATCACGGCGCCCGCCAAGAGCAGATTCGCGGCGCTTTTGATATGTGGCAAAAGGCGCAAGCGGGCGTAGAAATAGCACAGAAGTCGTATGCCCGTGTAAAGAAGTTGGCAGATGAAGGCGTCGTGACCGCACAGAAGCTCGACGAAGCCACAGCCAACTTAAAAGCGGCCATTGCTACGGCACGCGCCGCGGAATCTCAATACGACATGGCACGCAACGGCGCTCGCAATGAAGATAAAGCAGCTGCCCGCGCCGTAGTGAGCCAGGCACGTGGCGCAGTCAACGAGGTGCGTTCGTATATTAAAGAGACTTATCTCATTGCATCAGAAGACGGCGAAGTAACGGAAATCTTTCCAGAGCAAGGAGAACTTGTCGGGACGGGCGCGCCGATTATGAATGTAGCCCGCATCAATGATATTTGGGTCACGTTTAACGTGCGTGAAGACCATTTGGCAGACTTCGGCCTCCATAAAAAGGTAAAGATGACGATTCCCGGCCTCAAAGATAAAGCGGTTGAGGGAACGGTTTTCTACATCAAGGCTTTAGGCAGCTATGCTACGTGGAAAGCAACGAAGAGTACGGGCCAATTTGATATGAAAACATTTGAAGTGCGCGTGCGCCCCACGCAAAAGATCGAAGGTCTGCGTCCGGGTATGACGGCACTTTATCAACATCAATAATACATAGGAGAGAGTAGGCGATAGTTGCCTCTCTGACCAACATTTATAGACAATAATATATGAGAACGTTGTGGAACGTAGCGCTACGCGAATATAAACGACTGCTTCATCAGCCCATTTATTGGTTTGGGTTGATCTTGGCTCCGCTATTTTGCTGCCTGTTTTTCACGACTTTGATGTGGCAGGGCCTGCCAACAGATCTGCCGATGGGCGTTGTAGATGAAGACAACACGCCGACAACGCGGAAGTTGCTACGCAACCTCGACGCTTTTCAGCAATCAGAGATTGTCGCTGCTTACCCAACCGTGACGGAAGCTCGCCGCGCTATGCAGGAGGGAAAGATTTACGGCTTCTTTTATATTCCAAAGGGCGTGACGAAGCAGGCTACGCGTGGCGATCAGCCGACTATATCGTTTTACTCGAATATGAGTTACTTTATGGGCGGTGCCTTTGCTTCGCGAGATATGCGTATGATGTCGGAATTAGCAGCTGCAGCCGCCACGCAAAAAACCTTGCGCGCCAAGGGCGCTACGGAGCAGCAGACGCTGGCGTTTATACAACCGATCGTTATTGATACGCATCCGATAGGTAACCCTTGGTTGAATTATAACATTTACTTGAGCAACGTTATCCTTTATGGTATCCTAGGGATTTTTATCTTTATGCTGACGGTATATAGTATAGGTATGGAAATCAAACAGGGGACGGCAAGGCAATGGTTATCTCTCTCTAAATGGAATATGCTGACGGCTCTGAGCGGTAAGCTCCTACCGCAGACGCTGGCTTTCTTCTTTACGGCTTGCTGCTTCAATGTGATCTTGTATGGCTTCCAGCATTTCCCCTGCCATAGCGGGTTTATGCAAATGACAATCGTGGCCTTGCTGTTTATCATTGCTTGCCAAGGACTGGCTGTCGGGATGTTTACGCTGCTGCCGACGCTGCGCTTAGGCTTAAGTTTTGCTTCGCTATGGGGCGTCTTATCTGTCAGTATTTGCGGTATGGCCTTTCCGTGTATGGCGATGGATGCGCCCTTGCAAGGATTGGCCTATCTCTTCCCCTTGCGCTACTATTACTTGCTTTACGTCAATGGAGCGCTGGATGGCTATGACTTATCTAATGCGTTACCTTTTATTGGCGGACTAATAGCCTTTGCTTGCATTCCGCTGATTGCAGCACCATTCTTAAAAAGAGAAGTGCTGACGATCAAATATCAACCATAAAGAGGGCCGGATTATGAATTTACGCAAAGCATTAAATAGTTTGTGGCGCTATATTGCCTATCCGTTCAGAATGGGGCGGAAAGGTTTTCAGGAAGCTTTGGAGGATTGGAATTATATCTTTCGCAAAGAATTGAAAACGATGTTCCGCGATCCAGGCATCTTGATTTTCCTCATCATTGTCCCTTTGGCCTATCCTTTGGTCTATACTTACATTTATAATAATGAAGTCATCCGTGATGTGCCGGTAGCCGTAGTAGACGATTGTGCTACGCCGCTAAGTCGCACTTACCTTCGTAAAGTTGATGCAACGCCCGATGTGGCAATTGCTTATCGTTGTCCGGATATGCAGACCGCACGCGAATTGATCAAAAGGCGCGAGGTCTATGGCATTATCTATATCCCCAAAGATTTTCAAAAGAATTTGGCGCGTATGCAGCAGACGAGGGTGAGCATCTTCGTGGATATGAGTGGCATTTTATATTACAAAGCGATGTTGCTGGCTAATACCAGCGTCTCGCTGGCGATGAATGCCGATATTAAAGTGCAAAGGGCCGGCAATACGACCGATGAGCAAGATAAGGTAACCACTTATCCGATAGCCTACGAACAGGTAGACATCTACAATCCGGAGAGTGGCTATGCTTCGTTCCTGATCCCCGCTGTTTTAATCTTGATCTTGCAGCAAACGCTCGTGTTAGGCGTTGGCGTAGCTGCGGGAACGGCGCGCGAGAAAAATAGTTATCACGAACTGGTCTTGATTCATCGTCATCACCACGGACTTTTGCGCATTGTCTTAGGTAAGAGCTTTGCTTACTTGCTTGTTTATCTTTGGAATATCGTATACGTCTTAGGCGTCATACCGCACATCTTTAACTTGCCGCAAATAGGAAACCCGGCCTATATATGGATGATCATTATTCCGTTTATCTTAGCCGTTATCTTTTTCTCTATGACTATTTCCGTATTGATCCGACAGCGCGAGATGGCTTTTATCATTGTCGTCTTCTTCTCCGTCCCGCTGTTGTTTATGAGCGGTATTAGTTGGCCGGCAACAGCTATTCCTACATTTTGGAAATACTTCTCTTACGTCTTTCCCTCTACATTCGGCATCAATGCCTTTGTGAAGATCAATAGTATGGGCGGCGAGATGATTAGCGTGAAGACAGAGTGGTACGCTTTATGGATACAAGCTTTTTGCTACTTTATCCTGACGCTCTTTGTCTATCGCTACGAGATTATTTCTTCGCGCCGTAAGCGCATAGCTTTATATGAGCAGAAGAAAGCTGCCTTGGCGCAGCGGCAAAATAAAGATCTTCGCGCATAGTTCATTATTTCTTAAGCTACAAGAAACTTTTGGGGCGGTATTTCTTTTGAAATGCCGCCCCAAAAACTATACGCTTACCATATCTGATGAGAACTTGGATAATAGGCGTAACGAAACTTGCATTCTATGATGTTTACCTTATCGTTGGAAGCGATACCTCTATCTTGTAAAATTCTAAGAAATCTTTTAATGACTCTCCACATAACATCCTGAGATTATTGCCTAAGAAAGGATTATTTTTTCTTTTCCCTTCTTTCGGATATATGATAATACAAGGTATGGGTGACGCATCTTTATATTCTAAATGAGTGAGAATGTGCAAATCGCGACCATAGCCGCTCAACTGGCGCACGACGTCTTTATCTAAAGACTTCTCTTCGTACTTCGGAATATATTTTGTATCTAAGATGGCCTTGTATTCTTCCGACTTATACAAGAAATCAGGAAATCCCGTCTTACCTTTGAATTGATAAGTAATTCTCTTACGATAGGCTTCGTGAAGCAGCCCATATACATAATGCTCATAGAGTAGCGACATATCAAGCCAAAATGGAACGACTTTTCCCTCATTGCTACCTACCTTGCTAATGTTATAATCAAAGAGTCGAAGGATTAGTTTTGCCAGTCGAATTGCTTCATTGTAATTTGTGAACAATTTGTGAGCGCGTAGTCGCTTTACTTGTTTAATTTCAACCTTGTCGCTGACCTCACTAAACAGTGCAAGACTTTTATTCAATCGCAACTTTGCTACAGCTGCGGACCGTTCGTTTAAGCTTTGAAGCAAGCGCTGAGAGAATAAGAGTGCTTTCTTTATCAATCTGTTTTCCGGAATGTCGGCCGAATATTCGTCATACTCGCAGAAAACCCTATCGTAGCGCCTAATAGCAATGTTCTGTCGCTCATTCTTTAAGATGCTGATTCGCCCTTTTACCTTCTTCAGGTTCTCACTTCGACTGACGTATCCTTTCTTCAATTCCTTAATTCTGCTTACGACGCCAAGAAAGTGCAGCACAAGTAGCGGACATACGACACTTTGAAGCGCAGGCGCCTTTATGCTTGGCTTGTCAACGTATATCTCGTAGATAGTAGAGAATGACGCTAAGGATAAGTCAGAAGTAAAGCAGGTCATAAACATCCTCACGAAGTCAATCTGCTCCATCCCGTGCTTTGTCGTTACAATCAAACTTTCTTGCTCATCGATCCATTCTGCCCCAATTTTGTATGAAGCATAATAGGCTTCAGGCAAAAAGTCCGTGCGCTTACACCATTCAACAAGCTTCAACCTGTCATATTTCTCCTCCTTCTTACTGACAGGCGATTTTTCGTGTTCTTGAAGCTGCATCACACTCATTCTCCCTCTTGCTCCTCTTCTTCGTTGACTTCTTCAATCGTAGCGAGCTGCAAATTGCACCAGGCCCTAAACGCGGCTTTCTTCTCTTTGCTGCTCACGTTTAAGATACCATCGTTGATATATTCTGCAATAAGTGGCCATACTTCATACTTCATCTTGTCTTTTAGCTCCTCTTCTGAAGCGGCCATAAAGTAACTATGACCAACCATCAAATCATCTATACCCAAGTCGCCGCACTGCTTTTTCCGGATGAATTCTTCGATGTTGTTGAATAATGCGAGCGCCTGCTTCTTTAGTGTAGGCTCGGTATAATGTTTCTCTATAACCGAGCTGTTAGATATTAATGGAACAAAAGCGAAACGCCGGCGCAACGCATAGTCAATCGTGCCCGTACTGCGGTCGGTGGTGTTCATCGTTCCGATGATATATAAATTTTTGGGCACACTGAACAGCTCCTTGGAATAAGGCAAAGTAACCTGAATAGGATGCTCGCTTCCTTCCCTCTTATCAACTTCTAACAGCGTTATCAATTCGCCGAAGATCTTGGCTACATTGCCTCGGTTTATTTCGTCGATGATGAGCACAACCTTGTTGTTGCCATGTATTTTGTATTCCTCTTTTACTGCTTCTATGAAAGCCTTGGCGTATGCAGGCCAATTGTTTCCCATTCCGTCTCCTAGAGCTTGAAGTTTTACTTTTTCTATATTAAGAGGCGATGGACTGTGTGTTTCTTCACGTGTTCTTGTTGAATGTATACTGCTGCATTCAATGGTAGTATTACCCTCCTCCCACCAAGCATAAAACGAAGATTTTCCTGTAATTGTAGGAATCACTCTCCTGTTCTCGAATCCGTTAATCTTATGCTGTAAGAAATCGTCAATACATTCGGTTATATCTTTACTTTCGTCCATCGTTACAGCTTGGCAGGCCCGCTTAAAGATTCCGTTTTCCAGCTTGTAGGTTACGCCGACGCTTTCCCCTTTCTCATTTTTTTGTACATCCGGCTTTAACCCCTCGACAAAGTCTTCATAATCTAAAGACTGATGAAACGTAGTAAAGAAGATGCGCTTACCCGTCAGTTCTTTATATCGCTTTATCACGGCCTCGTGGTCTGTTAAATCTATATCAGTTACGCCCAAAACTTTCAGGGCTATACTAGCCGTATTATAAGTTTTACCGGTTCCCGGCGCACCTTGAATAATGATATTGCGCTTGCGCTCTAATAGGCGTGCACATTTGTCTGTAAATTCGATATTTTCTATATGCTTTAACCAATGATTGATGTATTTATATTGTTCTGTCCTATTACTGCATGAGGAAAGACTTCCTTGCGTGAAGAGTCTAGAATTAGAAGGTTGTTTATAATCCTTTGCCCACGCCAATATTTTGACCCGTCTGAAATTTTTATGAAGAAACTCATCGGTTAGCTCCTTATTAGTAAAGTTATCACTAATAATCTGGCATAAAGCAATAGCTTCCTTCCCTTTTCGAACAAGCACTATATCATCCTTCTTAATCTTAGACTTAAAGTTTTTGCATTGATCGTTGTCCCATTCACCCATTCCAATAATAGGCTCCTCCCTCTTTAACATCTTCTTGGAATCTATTCTTGCTTTGTTCTTACTTCCAAGAGGCTTATACATCTGTATATGCCAATACTTCTCCTGATGTTCGTTCATAATTCTATGCGCTTTAATTCTTATGGTTAATGATTAGTTGTCAGTCGCAATTTCATCCCTTGACATACATCTTGCGATAGCGCGAGCCGACATTGCGGAGCTTGCCGTCGGATTCAAGGCTGCGGAGGAGGCGATAGGTCATAGATTTGGAAATGTGGAGCGCCGTTTGCAGGTCGTTTGCGAAGATGTAATCCGCGGCGGCAAAGAGGCGTGTGAGGGCGGCATCCACGTCCTCCGGCGTCGACGTGGCGTGAAGGCGACTACGATAGGTGGCGTTTTCAAATTTCGCATTTCGTAGCGTGCGCATAAAGTCCTTTTCAGGGCGGAAGTTTACGCTTCGCACTTCGGGATTGCGCAAGCGGAAACGGTGGGTCTTGGCATCTTCGCAGATTTCACCCTTGACGGCGAGCGAGAAGTAGCCGAGGCCGGGCAGATGCACGCGGTTGCCTTCCATCAGCTGGTAGGCAATTTCGGCTTTCAGTGCATCGAGCGAACCCGTGAGGTCGGCTGTGGTTAGCGTCGTAGCCTTTTCGATGTTTTTCCCCATTCGGTCCATTCCGACCGTCATATTTTCGTGTACTACTATACGTAAGTCTTTGTTTTTCGGGAGTTTTCCTCCTGTTTTCAATAGTTTGTAAGCTACAGTCATAAGCTGGTATTTGTTTTTCTGTTCGTATTCTTCAGTTCTCTTCTGCGTCCGGCAACTGAGCACGCTGTGCATCTTTTGTGATGCCCGCTCCGCTTCTTAGCTCTCCTTAGGCATCTTTCCGCAAGTCTCTGTGCACTTTGTTGCAACTTCTTACGCACCTTGCCGCAATTTCCTGCGCATCTCGTTGCAACTCCTACGCACCTTATCGCAATTTTCTACTCATCTTTTTGCCGAACAATGCATAGTTTTAGATTTTCTCCGTGGTGAAAAATTGGTGTCACCACGGTGAAAAATATTTTTCTCCGTGGTGCTAATTTAGTTGCACCGTGGTGAAACTTTTTCTTTTGCCCACAAAGGTACGATTTTTACGGAAAAATTTTTGAAAGAGTTAGCACTAAATGAGGAAACGTTTAGTAAAAGCTATGTGCAACTTAGGAAAGAATCTAAAAAGCAATAGTAGTGCGCGCAAATAAGTTGTTATAAGAGATGCGAGAAACAAAGAAATGGGGCAGAAGAGGGTATTTGCTTTTAGGTAAGTAGTTCTTCGTGAGAGGAGTAAATGAAAAAGCCTGCTTCAATAATATCTTTTTATGATTTTTCGGCGATGCGTTGCTCCGTATGTACACTCGGCTAAATGTGGCAGAGTGGTCGGCACTGCGACTGAATCCTATATTAAGGGGAAATTATCTCATGAATATTTCCCGCGTTCTCGTTTGTGCAAGCGTTGTGAAGCAGTCTCTTCTTTGAATATATAGTGAAGGCCCTAACATTGGTTTCAGTTTAGGGCCTTTATGTCTAAAAGTAAAAAGGATTCGAGGTGGATTTTTTGTTTTGGCATTTCAAATGCCTTCCCTGCATTTGATGATAAATAGTCGTGAATGGTAAGTTGTCGTAAGCTGTTTATTGCGACTTGCTCTCATCAGTGATTTCTTCAAAATCTACGTATTCTCCTTCATCGGGTGTGAAGATTTTTTTTGTTGGAGCTTGCTGTCGAGGCTCTTGTGAGCTTTGCGATCTTCTCTCTTGTGCTTTCGTTGTTTGCTGATAAAAGGTCTTTTTTATCTTTTGAAACTGCCGAATTAGGCGTATGATAGGAGAGAGTATGAAGAATAGCAGTACTGCTATTGACAATAAAAATATGAAGAAGAAACCGTCCATTTATGTGTGCTAATTTGAATGACTATTCGGCGTGTTTACGCCTGTTTCTTTCCGGAAAGGCAAAAGTTGTTCCAAATAGAACACAGGATATAAAGAATAATGATAACCGCAAAGCCGCCCCAACCCAGCAGGATAAGCAAGAGGCCACTAAGCAAGATGAACGAATAGCGCAGGATGTTGTCGCCTTTCCATTTAAAGTCCTTGAACTTTAATGCGAACATGGGTATTTCGCTAACGAGTAACCAACAACTAATAGCTATTCCAATGAGCAAAACTATCCATTCGTTTGAGCCTAATAAGTGGAGGACACCTGCATAGTAGTTGCCAATGGCCGCCCAAAATAAGGCATTGGCAGGCGTTGGCAGTCCGATGAAACCCTGGGTCTGTCTTTCGTCGAGATTAAACTTGGCGAGGCGCAAGGCTGAGAATGCCGTGATGAGAAAGGCAGAGGAAGAGATGATATGATGTAATATGAGATCTGTAACTGTTTCCGTGTTAGCCAAAAGCGAGAATACGATACCGGCCGGTGCGAAGCCAAACGTAATGACGTCGGCCAGCGAATCAAGCTCTTTTCCGATGGGAGATGAAACTTTGAGTAGTCGGGCTACGAATCCATCAAAGAAATCGAAGACCGCTCCAATAATAATGAAGATAAAAGCATCTTCAAAATCGCCCTTGAGTGAGGAGGCAGTGGCGATGCAACCTGAAATCAGGTTACAGCAAGTTAGTGCGTTGGGAATATGTTTTTTCATTTGGAGAAGCCTCCATTATTCGTTGGGCTGAAGGCGTGCAATAATTGTCTGATTGCCGACCGTCGTTTGTCCGGGTTGGATTAGGATCTCGGCGTTGAGCGGCAAGTAGATGTCGACGCGCGAACCAAACTTGATGAAGCCTAAATGCTCATCGATATAGCATTCTTCCTCCGGACGTGCGTAAGTTACAATCCTGCGCGCAACGGCGCCCGCAATTTGCCGAACCAAGATGTCTTGCCCGTCGGGCGTTTCAATGACAACGGTAGAGCGTTCGTTCTCCGTGCTTGACTTTGGTAGCCAAGCTTTATAAAAATTGCCATTGTGGTGTTCTACCTTTTTTATGATGCCATCTACCGGAAACCAGTTGGCGTGTACGTTCCATAAAGACATAAAGATGGAGACCATAATGCGCCGATCGTGGAAATACTCATTCTCCTCTGTTTCTTCAACAACGACAACTTTTCCGTCAGCAGAAGCTACTACGATGTTATCCGTGGCTTCCGTAAAGCGCCGAATAGGGCATCGGAAGAAATTGATAATAATGCCGTAGACCACAAGGCTGATAGCCAAGACGACATAAAAAGGAAAGAGTGTGAGATCTCTTAATAAGAAAAATAAGGCTGCGTTGAGTAGTGCCAAAGAAAGGCCTGTATAGAGCAATGTATATTTTCCTTCGTTGTGTAGACGAATTCGTTTTATATGCGATAGTTTCCTCATAAGGAGTGGCTATGTTTGTAAGTGATGAGTGCAAAGTTAGGCTTTTCTGTTAAAAGAACAAAGCGTGCCGCGCCAAAGTCACGCAATCCAAGCTTCCGTGAGAATGCGTTCCAGCTCTTCTGCCGTTAATTTGAGGTGAAAATGTCCGTCTTCTGCCACAGATATATTACCCGTTTCCTCCGAAACAACAATGGCTAAGCAGTCGCTTTGCTGTGTCATACCCAAGGCCGCTCGGTGGCGTAGTCCGAGCGAGCGAGGAATATCGTTGTTGTGCGAGACCGGCAGGATGCAACCCGCAGCAGTAATGCGTTGTTTACTGATAACCATCGCTCCATCGTGGAGTGGACTATTCTTGAAAAAGATGTTTTCGATCAATCTTTGGTTAATGTCCGCATCGATAAGCTCGCCTGTCCGTATGATTTCTTTCAAACCGGTATGGCGCTCGATGACGATGAGTGCTCCCTCCTTTTGCTTGCTCATATTGAGGCAGGCTAAGACGATGGGCATAACATTTTCGTGTTGCACCTCCTCTTTCTGACTCTTGAATAATCGCGTCACCCATTTAGACTTTGACGTTGAGCCTATCGTTGAAAAGAAATGGCGTATCTCTTCTTGAAACAAAACGACCAAAGCCACCATACCAATGTTGACCAAGTTGTCCATAATGCTTCCCAAGAGGTGCATTTCGAGAAAGCGAGAGACGATAATCCAGCCAATGACGAAGAAGAGAACTCCCGTAAAGATATTGGCAGCGCTCGATTGCTTCATCAGTTTCCAGATATAATAAAGCAATAAAGCCACTAAGAAGATGTCGAGGATATCTTTGATTCCGAACGTTAGCATAAGGCCTTTCCTTGTTTTAGATAGCAGTCATTTGTTCATACATCCGCACCACCTCGCGCGCAGCTTTTACATCGTGTACGCGCAAAATGTGCGCCCCCTTCAACAGACTGACCGCGTGGAGCATCGTCGTGCCGTTCAGACTCTCTTCCGGCGTAGTCCCCAGCAGTTTGTAGATCATCGATTTTCGAGAAATCCCCACCAATAGTGGTTGTTTGAAGACGTGCAACTCCTCTAAATGGTTCATCAGCTCATAGTTTTGCTCCAGCGTTTTGCCAAATCCGAAGCCCGGATCTATGATAATGTCCTTTACGCCCAAGTCGTGCAAGCGCGCCACCTTTTCAGCCAAATACAAAAACACCTCTTTAAGGAAATCCTCATAGTGTGGCGCCTGTTGCATCGTCTGTGGCGTGCCCTGCATGTGCATCAATATATAAGGCACTCCGGTCTTCGCCACCGTTCGAAACATATTTCGATCCAGCAGACCGCCCGAAATATCATTGATGATGTCAATGCCAAACTCTTCAATGCACATTCGCGCCACGTCAGCCCTAAAAGTATCCACGCTTACGACCAAATCCGGCGCCTCGCGCTTCACAATCGTCAGCCCGCGGCGCAGACGCGCCATTTCTTCTTCGATTGACACATCATTCGCGCCCGGTCTGCTGCTATAAGCGCCGATGTCGAGCATTGAAGCTCCTTCATTTGCAATTTGCCGCACCCGATTGTCTATTTCTTCCTCGCTTTGCCGTCTGCTTCCGGCGTAGAAAGAGTCCGGCGTGACGTTAAGTATACCCATTACCTGCGGGCTATCAAGGCTGAATAAACGTCCGTCGGCTAAGCGTATCGTGTAAGAATGTTGCTCTTTCATAATTCACGGCAAATATACTAAGAAAATCATGTAATTTGAGCTTGCCGAGCGCCTTTTGATGCTTATTCCGCCGCATCGGCCTCCTAATTACAAAAATCTTGCTTGGGTAGTGCCGCCCTCAGCTTACGCCTTGCTTCATCAATGTCGCCTTTATCGAATTAGTCGGCGCGCATATTGCTCAATTAATTTGCAGATCAAGGCGAAGTCTCATTGACAAGTATTATTTTTGCACGATAATTGGCAGCGATATGAACATAAAAGAATTATACGAACAATATCTTTCGCATCCGCAAATCACGACGGATACGCGCGAATGCCCGCCGGGATCGATCTTTTTCGCTTTGCGGGGTGAGACTTTCAATGGCAATCGCTTCGCCCATCAGGCTTTAGATAAGGGCTGCGCTTTGGCGGTGGTGGACGATCCGTCTGTGGTCGACGATGACCGAATAATTTTGGTCGATGATGTGTTGGCGACGCTCCAAGCCTTGGCAGCCTACCATCGTCAACAATTTACCGGTCCGGTTATTCAGATTACAGGGACCAATGGTAAGACGACGACAAAGGAACTCGTATCTACCGTACTCTCCGAGCGTTATAACGTGCTCTTTACGCAGGGCAATTTCAATAATCATATCGGTGTGCCTAAAACGCTCTTGCGCTTGGATGCCTCCCATCAGATTGCCGTCATCGAAACCGGCGCCAATCATCCGGGAGAGATTAAGTTGCTGAGCGAAATTGTGGATCCCGATTGCGGACTTATCACCAATGTCGGCAAAGCTCATTTGGCCGGCTTTGGATCTTTTGAAGGCGTGATACAAACCAAAGGAGAGCTTTACGACTATCTGCGTACGAAGTCTGACGCTTTTGTTTTTATCAATGCCGACAACCCTTATTTGCAGCCGATCGCGCACGACTTATCGCGCATCACTTACGGTCGGCCCGGTAAAGATTATGATGTGGAAGGCGAAGTGCTGTCTTGCGATCCTTGCCTCAATTTGCGCTTCCGCATAAAAGGGGGAGCGTGGCAGGAAGTCAAGACGCGACTCATCGGGGCATATAATATAGATAATATACTTGCGGCTGTGGCGGTCGGCGTGCGCTTCGGGGTGGCACCGGAGCAAATTAGCCGGGCTATAGCGGCTTATTGTCCGACGAATAATCGCAGCGAACTCCTGCGCACGACTACGAATACGCTCATTGTCGACGCTTACAATGCCAACCCCACCAGTATGGCGGCTGCCTTAGACAATTTTCAGCTCATCGAGCACCCGCATAAGATGGCTATACTCGGCGGTATGCGCGAGCTCGGCAGCGCTTCAGTTCAAGAGCACCAAGCGATTATCGACAAAGTGGCTACGATGGCTCTTGACGACGTATGGCTCGTTGGCGAGGAGTTTCAGCCCTTCGCTGAGCGCTATCGCTACTTTCCCACGGTCGAAGCCGTGGCGCAGCAGCTCCGTGAGCATCCTCTCCACGACTGCCTAATCCTCATCAAAGGTAGCAATTCGCAACATCTATATCAGTTGCCCGACTTCCTCTAAGGCCTTTTTTTATCGACAAATCGGCAGTAATGGGCGTGAAAGATGCGTGAAATTCCCTACTTAGCTTTTCATATTCAGGCGAATTTCTTATTTTTGCACACACAAATATTGAAATAACAAAAATAGAATACAATAGTAATGATCAAATCACAAGACATCAAGAAAGGAACTTGCATCCGCTTAGACGGCAAGCTCTATTTCTGCATCGATTTCCTTCATGTAAAGCCCGGTAAGGGCAATACGATTATGCGCACGACGCTGAAAGACGTAGTCAACGGCAACGTATTGGAGCGCCGCTTCAATATTGGCGAAGCCTTGGAAGATGTGCGAGTTGAGCGCCGCCCTTATCAGTATTCTTATGCTGATGGTGACGTGTTCCACTTCTTGAACCAAGAGACTTGGGACGATGTGACGATTGAGCGCGATATGATCACGGGCGTCGATTATATGAAAGAAGGCGACGTGCTCGATGTTGTGAGCGATGCGTCTACAGATACGATTCTCTATGCCGAAATGCCGGTGAAGACGAAGCTGAAGATCGTTTACACAGAACCGGGATTGAAAGGAGATACTGCGACAAACGCAACCAAACCGGCTAAGTTAGAGTCGGGCGCAGAAATACGTGTGCCGCTTTTCATCAACGAAGGCGAAACCGTGGAGGTAGATACGCGCGACGGCAGCTATCTAAACCGCGTAAAAGCATAAGCTATTTAGCTGGTTCTACAAATATAGCGTTGGCAAGCCCTGCTTGTCGACGCTTTTTTATCGAAAACAACGACTGATGCCTGTGGTAGAAAAAGGAAAAGACGATAACCATTAATAGTTATCGTCTTTTTCTTGTAGCGCGACCCAGGATTGAACTGGGGACCTCATGATTATGAATCATGCGCTCTAACCAGCTGAGCTATCGCGCCGGCATAAAAGGAGCTTGTTCCCTTTTTGCGAGTGCAAAAGTAGAAGATAAATTCTATATGACCAAGCCTTTTTAGAGAAAATCTTCTCTCCGATCACAAAAATACTATTTTGTCTCCTGTTATCACGCTGCTACGCGGCACCCAAAGCTCTCTGTTCAAACGCTCTCCGCTTACGTCTGATGCGACCGGCCGGTGATGGCTTGCCAAGCGTGCAATATGTCGCTCCTAACCCGGCTACAGCTGCTGCGGAAGGTAGTGTAGCGCTTCAGTTTGCGCTCTTATGCGGCGATGAGGGCGGACGCTTGTCGGTGTCGATCTTTCGTGCCGTAAAGTAGGGGGCTATTTGTAGAAGTTCAGATTGATGGCGGGCCAATGCGGCCTTGTCGGGCGTCGTTCAGCTCCTTCTATCGCGAGCCGCAGTCGCTCTTTCAGATTGTAATATTCTTAGATTCAAGATCTATATGGCTTCCAAACCGGGCCACTTATGCATCTTGTTATCGTTTGCTGCCGGCAAACAATGGTTTGGTGGGGGCAAACGCTCGTTTGGTGGCAGCAAACCATTGTTTGGTCGGGCCAAACGAAAGATGATCAAGGGAATCGCTGTTGGTTAGCGCCACTTGGTGACCGTCGTTTTGTGGTTGTCAACGCGTAGCGTAGAGCAGCGCGGGGCTGCGCTTGGTCGGCTTTTTGTTAAGTGCGTCGGGCGCCTCTTCTCTCCTTTTCTGCTGAATATTTCTTCTTTCAGTAGAATTGTAGTACTTTTGCTTGCAAAATATTGTAGCTGTTGATCGGGGTGAAAAAGTTGGATCGATTTGTGCTGGGGAACTTCTTGATGATTTTTTCCGGCTCCTTCTTTATCACCTTATTTGTCCTGATGATGCAGTTCACGTGGCGCTATGTAGACGAGATTGTCGGCAAGGGGATAACGATGGACATCCTCGGACAGTTTTATTGGTATATGGCCATTACGATGATCCCGATGGCGCTGCCCCTTGCCGTGTTGCTGGCCTCGCTGGTCTCTTTTGGTAATATGGGCGAACGGCTCGAACTCTTGGCAATGAAAGCGGCCGGCGTTTCGCTCTTGCGCATTATGCGGCCGCTTGCTGTGCTCGTCATAGGCCTTGCGGCGGTCTCCTTTTATTTTCAGAATCGTGCAGCCCTCGATGCTCAGAAAAATCTAACCTCACTTTTGTGGAGCTTGAGAGAGACTTCGCCGGCGCTGGAAATACCTGAGGGCGTTTTTTATGGGAAAATCAACAATTTTAGTCTATACGTAGAGCGTAAAGATGTAGCCACGGGCAAGCTCTACAATGTTATGATTTACAAAACCGATCAGGGCTTCGACAAGGCGCAGATCGTAGTGGCCGATTCCGGCCGCTTGGAGGTGACAAACGATAAAGAACATCTCATATTTGATATATGGAATGGCGAGCAGTTTGAGAATCTGCAAGCCGGCGGGGCGCAAGCGGCGCTCAATACGAAGGGCGTGCCCTATGATCGAGAGACTTTTCAATATAAGCGCTTCATCATCGACTTCAATAGCAACTTTGAAAAACAGGATGCAGAGCAATGGAGCGGCTCAGCAATAACAAAAAACTTGAAACAGCTATCTGCTTCAATCGACTCGATGAATACGGCGCTGGACTCCATAGGACTTGCCAACTATAAACAGGGTAAGCAGACGGCTTACTATTGCCCGCCGCTACGCCCTCAACACGCCGCAGCACTGAAGCAGATGAGCAAAGGTGCAAAGCTTGACTTTGATACGATTATGGCGCACATGTCGGCTGATAAACGCGTGCAAACGATTCGCGCAGCCGCAGCTTCGGCTGCGGCATACGCCTCTGAGTTAGAATGGAAAAGTCTGACGACGGAAGAAGGTGATAAGAGCGTGCGCTCCCACCGCATCCAGTGGCACCAAAAGTTTACGATGTCTATCGCCTGCATATTCTTCTTCTTTATCGGTGCACCCTTGGGCGCCATTATCCGTAAAGGCGGACTGGGTATGCCGACTATTATCGCCGTAATCCTTTTCATTTTCTATTACATCATCAATACTTCGGGCATGAAAATGGCGCGCGATGGTGCTTGGAATATGATTTTCGGTATGTGGATTTCGACTGTGGTGCTCACTCCCTTAGGCTGCTTCCTGACGTATAAGGCTAACAATGATTCCGTTGTGTTCAATGCCGATGTTTATACAGCCCTCTTTAAACGCTTGCTGGGGCTGAGATCGAAGCGTAACATCACGCGCAAAGAAGTAATCATCGAAACGCCCGACTATGCGGCGCTTCTTGAAGAAATAGACGAGTTGGAGCAGATTTGCAAGGCTTATGCGGACCATAAACGCCTCTATGCAGCACCGAGTTATATACGTGCTTTCTTCAAATCGCGCCCCGATCACGCTGCAGAAGATATACAACAGCGCGTAGAGCAACTTGTGGAGGCTTTATCCAATTCGGATCGACGCGAAATTCTCTATCGCTTGAACCAATTGCCCTTGATTTATGCACGGGCACATACCTCACCGTTTGAAAATAAGCGCCTCAATATCCTTTGCGGCGTATTGCTTCCGGTGGGCTTTATCTTGTGGTTTCGCATATGGCGCTTCAGGCTTCGCCTCCATAAAGATATGAAACAAATCACAGCTGTTTGCTCTGCCTTGTGCCCCCTTGTGGCGAAAGCCGCAGGCAAAGAAGCTGCATCATACGATTTATTAACTTCAAAACAAAACCCCATTAATCAATACAATAATCATGATGAATGAAAAATACGAGTTGGCTTCTGTAGAAGAGGCCTTGGAAGATCTGAAAGCCGGCAAATTTGTCGTAGTCGTTGACGATGAAGATCGCGAGAACGAAGGCGATCTCGTTATGGCGGCTCAGTTTGCCACGCCGGAGAGCGTTAATTTTATGCTAAAATATGGTCGGGGCGTATTATGTACACCTATTACGAATCAACGTTGTCACGAACTCGGCTTGGCGCATCAAGTGGAATCAAATACAAGTATGTTGGGCACGCCGTTTACGGTTACAGTTGACAAACTCGAGGGCTGCACGACGGGTGTTAGCAGCCACGATCGCGCAGCCACGATTCGCGCCTTGGCAGACCCGACCAGCACGCCGGAAACCTTTGGCCGCCCGGGTCATATTAACCCCTTATATGCGCAGGATCGCGGCGTCTTAGTGCGCGCCGGACATACGGAAGCATCCGTAGATATGTGCCGCCTCGCAGGTCTGTATCCGACCGCCACACTCATTGAAATCTTAAATGAAGATGGGACGATGGCGCGTATGCCTCAATTGCAAGTGTTTGCCAAAGAACATGGCTTGAAGATCATGACGATCAAGGATCTGATAGCTTATCGCTTGAAAATGGAGTCCTTGGTGGAGAAAGGTGAAGAAGTGGATATGCCGACTAAATATGGACACTTTCATCTTATTCCTTTTCGCCAAAAGAGCGGCGGATTGGAGCATATCGCACTAATCAAAGGCGAATGGAAAGACGATGAACCCGTTCTGGTTCGCGTTCACTCTTCTTGCGCTACAGGAGACATCTTTGGCAGCGAGCGTTGCGACTGCGGCGATCAGCTCCACAAAGCGCTTGAGATGGTTGAGAAAGAAGGGCGCGGCGTTGTGCTCTATTTGAATCAAGAAGGGCGCGGTATTGGACTGATGGCAAAGATTGCTACCTACAAACTGCAAGAAGAAGGCTATGATACGGTCGATGCGAATGTGCATTTGGGCTATGATCCCGATCAACGCGATTATGGGGTCGGCGCACAAATACTGCGTATGCTCGGCGTCAGAAAGATGCGCTTGATGACCAACAATCCTGTAAAGCGCGTCGGCTTGGAGGCCTACGGATTGGAGATTACGGAAAATGTACCCATAGAGATTACGCCAAATCCTTATAACGAGCGCTACCTGCGTACGAAGAAAGATAGAATGGGCCACACCCTGCATTTTAATAAGTAGTATATAGTAAATTAAAAACGAAAGGCGCGCGCCGCTGGCGCGGCGCTTTATATAAAAAATAAAAAACATGGAAGATAAAAACGTAGTAAACTATACTTCAACGACGTCACGACCGGCGGCTTTCTCTGCTCTGATGCGTGATGTGTATGCCTGGATGGCTTTAGCTCTAAGCTTGACGGGGCTAATGGCAATGTTCGTTGCTCAGCAACCGCAATTGGTTCAATTTATCTTTTTAAATCGCATCGTTTTTTATGGCCTGCTACTTGCAGAAGTGGGTATCGTGATTTATCTCTCCGCCTGCCTAATGGATATGTCTTTCGCAAAAGCCGGCATCCTTTTTGTGATTTACTCCATCTTGAATGGTGCGACCTTATCCTGTATTTTCTTTGTTTATACATCAGAAAGCATCGCCGCCACCTTTTTTGTTACGGCCGGAATGTTTGGCGTTCTAGCCTTATTAGGCACGTTTATTAAGCGCGATCTATCATCTTTTGGGCGCTTTTTATACATGGCGCTCATCGGATTAATACTTGCAAGTGTTGTAAATCTGTTTTTTGCCAGCTCTACCTTATATTGGATCACGACGTACGCAGGTGTGTTCATCTTTATTGGTCTTACAGTCTACGATACAAAAAAGATTCGGGAGTTGCTCTACTTATTTGGAGAAGAACGCAATGAAGAATCGATGAAAGTTGCTTTAATTGGTAGCTTGCAGTTGTATCTAGATTTCATCAATCTGTTCTTATATTTGCTACGCATCTTTGGCCGGCGTCGATAAGTCGAATTTCATTTATTGCGAGCGCTGTTTATTCGATGCACAATCGTGAGTAGCAGCACAAGCATGTGCTCTGAAGGTTGGAAACGATTGCGCCTGCAAGCGCACGCTTATCTTAGTCTGACTAAGGCTTACGAAAAGGACATAAAAAGTAAGGAACAAAAAAACGCATCGTGTGCAATGCCAGGCTAAAATGGTGATTTGCTGCTTTCTTTCTGCAGCTGGAACTCATTTATATGTGCCTCGGTGGCTTTCAGATAAAGAAATTTACTACTTTTGCAAGTCATTATACTACGAAGTCTTGCTCGATGAAAAGAAGAAGGCGTTGTAGGTTTACAATGATAGAATGGACGGCACAATCTTCAAGATAGATATTGATAAAGTATTGCGCGATAAAGCCGGAAAGAAGGCCGGCTATATCCCCCGCTTTATGGTGAGTTGGCTAAAGAAGACAATTCACGAAGAGGAAATCAATTCTTTTCTCGAAGAAGAGGGCGACCGCCAGGGCGTACCTTGGCTTTGGGATTGTCTGCGCTACTTAGGTGTTGAGCTGAAGGTAGAAGGCCGTGAGCATCTCCCTGCTCCCGATGATGGAAAGCTCTATACATTTGTGAGCAACCATCCGCTGGGTGGTCAAGATGGAGTTGCTTTAGGCGCAGTCCTTGGAGAGCATTTTGATGGTCGTATTAAATATTTAGTAAACGACATTTTGATGAATCTGCACGGCTTAGCGCCTCTCTGCATTCCCATTAACACGACCGGAAAAAAAGGCCGCGACTTTCCAAAAATGGTAGAAGCAGGCTTTGCAGGCAAAGATAACATCATCATGTTCCCTGCCGGACTTTGCAGTCGTCGACAAAAAGACGGACAAATTCGAGATCTTGCGTGGAAAAAAACCTTTATAACAAAAAGCGTCAGCTCGCAGCGTGATGTCGTGCCCATCTTCTTTAGTGGTAGTAACTCCAAATTCTTCTACAGACTTGCAAATATCTGCAAGAGGTTGCATATTAAATTTAATATAGCAATGCTTTTTCTCGTAGATGAAATGTATAAAAATCGGAATAAAACGTTTACAATCAAGATAGGCAAGCCCATTCCTTGGCAGACCTTCGATCGTTCGCGCTCCGACCAAGAGTGGGCCGCTTATGTGAGAGAAAAAGTCTACCAACTCTGAAACACTTTGTTTGCAGGAGCAATTTGACTACAGGCTGAAAATTATTACAGAATGGAAGAAACAATCATCGCCCCCGTTGAGCGAGACCTATTGGTCGCTGAATTGACGCCCGAGCGAAAACTTCGCACTACCAATAAGGGAGGTAACGAAATTTATGTCGTTACCTATCATCAAGCGCCTAACGTATTGCGTGAAATAGGTCGTTTGCGCGAGATTGCCTTTCGTACGGCTGGCGGAGGAACCGGAAAGTCCTGCGATTTAGACGAGTCGGACGTTTGCGAGCATCCCTATTATCAATTAATCGTATGGAATCCTGCCTCTTCCGAGATTTTAGGAGGCTATCGTTTCTTGCCTGGTGCTGAAGCTGCGTTTGATCAGTCCGGACAGCCCATCTTAGCTACAAGTCATCTCTTCCATTTCTCCGACGAATTCTTGCGCGACTATTTCCCCCGCACTGTAGAGTTAGGGCGCTCTTTCGTCACCTTAGAGTATCAGAGCAGCAGAGCAATGACCAAAGGCCTCTTTGCCCTTGATAATTTGTGGGACGGCTTAGGTGCACTCACCGTAGTCATACCCGGCTTAAAATACTTCTTCGGAAAAATGACGATGTACCCCTCTTTCGATCGTCAAGCCCGAGATATGATCCTCTTCTTCTTACACAAGCATTTTGGTGATCGAGATAATTTAATCACCCCCTTTCAGCCCGTTCGCTTGGAGTCAGAACAAAGAGATCTGGAGCAACTTTTTTGTGAAGACGATTTAAAAAGAGACTATTTAATATTGAACAAGGCCGTGCGCCGCTTGGGTTATAACATTCCGCCCTTAGTCAATGCATATATGGGCTTGAGTCCGACGATGCGCTGCTTTGGTACAGCTGTCAACGACACCTTTGGCAATGTCGAAGAGACTGGTATCCTTATAGCAGAAGATGAAATCTTAGAAGAAAAGCGCAAGCGCCATATAGATAGCTTCATCAAGGAGCATCCCGATTGGATCAACAACTTTAGCAATCTCGTTTTGCGCAAATCCACGACCCGCTAAGCGCTACCTATGTTCAAGAAAGAATAAACAAATAAGTGACACCACTGAACAAAACTATAGTATTAACGATTTAAACAATTACTACGATGAAAAAGTATCGCTGTACAGTTTGCGACTGGGTTTATGACCCAGAGTTAGGTGACCCTGATGCAGGAATAGCTCCGGGCACAGCCTTTGAAGATCTTCCGGATGATTTCGTATGCCCCCTCTGTGGCGTAGGAAAAGAGGATTTCGAACCGATTGAGGACTAAATTCTTTTTAGTCAATACATATAGAAAGTCGGACGATGCGCAAAAAGCATCGCCCGACTTTTTCTTTCTTCCATCATAGCCCAAATGCAAAAACGATGATGTTTCATACAACGACTCCCTCAGTCAACGCCGGCGACGCGCGTTGATGAAAAATCGAACACTATCTCAATTTGCACAAGCTTCTCTGATGCATCACTCATCGGCACCGAGAATCACTTACTTAAATATTCGCTTTTTCTTGCGGATGTAAACGATCGCAACTTCCGTGTCGCATAGAGTAACGCTCCAATCCAATTAGTATAAACACCCGCAATCATACTTTGATAAGACAATCCCGCCCATTATTCACGATCATATAATATGGTATAGCCGGCGCCATTCAATCCTTCACCCAACTCTGCAATATCCACAACTTTTTCCAAACAATAGCAAGCGTAGCCCTTCGAGATCTATTGTTTGCTGCCGGCAAACTATCGTTTGCTCGGAAGAAACTATCGTTTGGTGGCAGAAAACCATAGTTTGGCGCCACCAAACCATATAAAAAATAAGAGTTGATCACTCGAGGCTTGAAGCGACAGACATATATTTTTAAGATAATTAGAATCCGATGCACCATCATCGAAAAATAAAGGGAAAAAGCCGAACTTGATCGTAAATTCACGGATTTTTTCCCTTAGATGCCCCTTCAATGTTTAATGTTCATAATAAAAAGAAGGGAAGGGGAGCAGCAAAGGCCGTTTTTCCAATCCCGGTTTTAGATTGTTTTCCTCGTGTTCTGCCATTTCTACATGTCAAATTCTGCCATCTCTGAAATTATTTTTGTTTTTGCGTAAAAAAGTTTGTGTGTGTGTTTGGTGGTAATGATATTTTGTTCTACTTTTGCACTCGCTTTCCAACGCTGAGTCGTTAGGTTGAGCATAAGAAAAGAGATCTTTGAAAGAATTCCATAGACTTTTATGCAGAAGAAGCAGAAAGAGTTTCAATCCGAGGATGCTTCGGCGTTTTACGGATTGTTATTCGGTAAGCAGTATGTTTTCTTGTAAAAGAGAAGTACAAGAATCGTCAAATTCCTTTTTTACATTCAACTCGTTGAATCAGAAAAAGAAAAAATGAGATATACAATGTAGAGTTTGATCCTGGCTCAGGATGAACGCTAGCTACAGGCTTAACACATGCAAGT
>ERZ773031.22-NODE-22-length-82438-cov-7.063897_pt1 | contig 82438 bp, 60 predicted proteins | sample MGYA00511666_ERZ773031 | MGnify/ENA primary metagenome ERZ773031 (study PRJEB29015, sample SAMEA2738135) | human oral metagenome | biome: human oral; feature: human-associated habitat; material: saliva | place: China | collected 2250 ...
CAGTATTTTCTCTGATTCATTGTAATGAGACATAAATTTTTACTCCTTTGTGATTGAGAAAGTGTCAACTTATTCAGTACACTACAATGCTATTTGAATAAGTTTGCTAAATTAGTAAACTTGCCTTATTTGATATTACGAAAGAAATGGTATCTTTGCTGCAGGTTTCTTAAAAATAGAATAATAAATAATGGTAATATATAGAAGCAATGGAAGAACTAAGATTAGCTATAAAACAGTATCTTGAAAGCAGGGAAAAGCTACGAGATTGCTTGTCAAATGTTGAGATAAACAAGGCTGCTAATAGTGCAGATTCTGCTACTTTACTTTCTATTATCAACGATTCTTTTTTTGAAGCGAAGGCTTTTGAACTGCTGTTACATGCAAATGCTGATGAGGCTAAAAGGTATATCAACTTGTTTTACCTACAAGGAGACCCTCAACTAAAAGCAAAATTCAAGGGTAATTTAGACGTTATGTTAGACGATTATAGGTGTATCTTGGGGGATATGGAGTTTAAAAAGCTAATAGATTCATTGCCAAAAGAGCACAAAGAGTTTTATGTAATCAAGGAGGCAATTGACTTTTCAGGGTCTGAATAAGCGGATATGCGTTTCTAAATTGTCAAAAATATGATACAGAACAACATACCCCAATTCGGTTTAAGGTCCCCTCTTTTATTTCTCATCTTATAGTCCACAACGATTCTTTCGACCTTGTTGTAGGCCGAAGATTTATTGTTTCACGCAGGTAGGTTTAGGAAAGTGTGAGCTGCTTCACTTCTGCTTCCCCATCCATCACAAATTCCATATTGATAGAGGGTTTTGTATCGTAGAAAGCATAAGCCGCCATTCCTGCCAAAAGGTTTACAATAAAATTTGAGATACTTCTGTGGCGGGTATGAACAATCTGTGCCACGTTCTTGAGCATATCGTTAATGGTTTCGATAATGCTTCTTTTGCGGAGCATGATTTTGTCGTGCACATCCATTAAGCGGTTCTTCATATTAGTGCGTATTCCCGTGACGATGTGAACTCCCCTATCGAAGAGTGAAGCAAAAAGAGATTGTGAAATGTATCCTTTGTCCGCATAGAGTTTTCCGAATAAATCCTTAGTCAAGTTGTTGAAAACCGGATTACGATCGTCCACATTGGCTTTGGTGAGTGCAAAGTTGAGTAATTCCCCTCGTTCATTACACAACAGATGCAGCTTAAAACCATAGTACCATCCCATCGTACTTTTCCCTTTATGAGCATAGCCCTTGAAGACACGATTGGAATACTCACGCTTGTTTTCGCACACAGGAAGAAACTTTTTTTGAGAAAAAAGAAGAACTGCTTATCCCGAATTGGGGTTATTACTATTTTTGCATTTGTCTTATGACGTTTCAAAGGCTAAGATGCCCCCCAAAAAAAGGAGGCGCTGAAAGTCGGCCTTAAACACGATCAACCAAAGAGCGTACGGAATATGAAATCTACAAGTGTTTTAGCCTTGTTTGCCCCGGCCTAGATGGCATTCACTCAACAAAACAATCAGAAAGCACGCGACTGAGAAAAACAACTCAACTATTTACTCGCAACGCTTCTAGACGTTGCACAATATGCTACTATTATGACAAAACATTTACTCAGCAGCAGATACATAGCCATCATCGGGCTGTTTATCGCTATGTTTGCCCTGCCTGTTCAGGCGCAAAACATTCTGCTCTCGGAAGACTTTGAGGACGTCATCCTTGATGAGAACGAAGGCGAGAGCACACAGACGCTTCCGGCCGGCTGGACGAAGATTGACGCCGATAAAGATGGACAAAATTGGTTCATCTACTATACCGAACCCGGCGGCGTAGGTCAAGGACACAATGGCGGAAAATGTGCAACGTCGGCTTCTTTCGACAAAATGACGCAAACGGGGATCCATCCGGACAATTATCTCGTTTCGCCCGAAGTAAAAGGCGCCGTCCGCGTAACGTTCTTTGCTTGCGCTCAAGATGAAAGCTATTCAAATGAACACTTTGCCATCTGTGCCTCTACGACCGGGAAGGAAGCAGGCGACTTCAAGATTATACAAGAATGGACCATCAGCGAACTTCCAACTTCTGCACCGGGCAAGCGCTTGAAAGACCAGACGGCTTGGAAGCTTTTTGATGTCAATCTGCCTGAGGGAACAAAATACATCGCCTTCCGCCACTATAATAGTACGGACCAATATTGTGTAAACATAGACGATGTAACGGTCTATGGTAATCAGGCTATAACTACCTACGGCTTCAAAGTGGGCGGTATGGAGGTAACTTCAGGTAATGCGCTCAACATCTCTCAAGTAGGCGGATTCTCCGCGGTAACGAAAGGCAAACTGACTTACGACGACGCCTCTAAAACACTAACACTCAAGAACGCAACGATTAAGCTCCCCGCAGAAAGCGAAGCATCGGGATTGGAATTCTTAGGTAATCAAGCCTACACAATCAAATTGGAAGGCAACAATCAAATTCTGACTACGCGCGGCTGGGCTATTCGCGGGCAAAAAGGCGCGCTGAGCGTAAAAGGTCCGGGCAAACTGGTCGTTATTATGTCCGACTCGCTCAAGGGCATTAAGACGCAAGGCGATTTGAGCTTTAGCGACAAGTGTAAAGTGATCGGCGCAATGCCTATTATGACGGAGCAAGCCGGCAGAATATATATCGACGGCGCTTACATCCACGCCAGAAACCGAGATAGCGGCTTTGCAATATCCGCAGAACTCAGCGGCGGCGGCGATTTGGCCGTGCGCAAGGCTAAAGCTTACTATCAAGGTAGGGAGGCAAGCATAGGCACTTACGAAGGTAAAAAAGGACAAACGCCTACGCAATTCCGCACCTTCCTTTATAATAACAAGCCCTGCGATGAGATCATCATTCAGGATCTTGGCCCCGATGGCGTTATCTTTGAAGAAGACTTTGAAAGCGTAACGTTAGACAAGGAAGAGGGTCTCTTCTCTTTTGAAATGCCTTATGGTTGGACGACGATTGATGCCGACAAGGATTCAGCTACTTGGGTTACGATTGGCGATGGACGCAATGGAGGCAACTGCGCTACGTCTGCTTCATGGAAGAACAAAGGGCTTACGCCGGACAACTTCCTGATCACGCCGGAACTCTATGGTGCGATGCGCGTCACGTTCTATGCTTGCCCACAAGACAAGAAAGTCGTGGGCGACCACTTTGCCGTTTGCGCCTCTTCCACAGGACGCGAAAAGGACGACTTTACGGTTGTGCAAGAATGGACTACCGGCGAAGAAGCCGCACCCGCACCGGGCGCCCATAGGTTAGACCAAGGCGAGTGGAAACTCTACGATGTCAACTTGCCGGCCGGCACAAAATACATTGCCTTCCGCCACTTTAACACGACAGATAAGTTCCGCGTCAATATTGATGATGTAAAAGTCTATGGCGACTTGACGGGCGTAAGCCACGTAAGCAACGAGGAACCGGTAAGACCGGGCATCTACAGCCTTAGCGGTGTAAAACTCAACGGCAACTTGAATGACCTGCCTAAGGGTATATATATTGTCAACGGTAAAAAGCTGGTGAAGAAATAATCAAATCAATTGATCAGAGGGGGGCGTCGTGATAGGATCTGTCGGCAATCCAAAGCGTACGACGATCTACCACGATGCTCCCCTTCTCAATACCTAATGCCCCAACCTCCTCGTAGGCAAGGCGCCCAAAAGCGTTTCAAAAGGGAGGTACATTTATATGAAAACATCACACAGACTAAAGTTAGTCGGACTCCTCTCTTGGTGCATAGCGATGATCGCTCTCTCCACCCCGGCGCAAGCACAGACCGAGTACGACATTTGGATTTGCGGCACGCAAGTCACTTCCGAAAACTGCGGCGACCTTTCAGTGATTGAAGGCGTCAACGGAACGGTAACGTATGATCCTACAACAAAAACCCTAACCCTGCAGCGCGCCACCATCAACATTGGCGAAGAGGGGCAGGCCATCTACTCTGAAGTAAACGGCTTAATCTTAAAAGTCATTGACACCAACAACGTGACGACGGTAAAGGCATCTGCGCTTTTCATCACCAAGCCGCTGACCATTACAGGCGGGGGTACGCTTAATGCGAAAAGCCAAGACTTCTGCGCCATCTATGCGTGGGGCACAGATCTTACGATCGACGATTGCACGGTAAATGCCTCCAGCGCCGGATATGGCATCACCGGAGATAGCGGTGAGAGCGAAAAACTCACCATTCGCAATGCCGCCGTAACGGCAGAAGGTGAGCAAGAAGGCGCGATCTGCAATTTTCATTCGCTCACGCTTGAAGGCTGCACGCTTACGCAGCCCGCGGGCGCAGCATTCGATGCTTCTCTTAACGGCGTTGCGCTCAATGGAGAATTGGTCAAGCGTGGACTGACGATTACCAAGGGCACATCAGGCATCCTTCAGCCGACCATCAGCACGACTGCCCCAAAAGGCATCTACACGCTCAACGGCCAAAAGCTTCGCGGCTCATTGCCGGCCCAAGCCAAAGGCTTGTATATCGTCGGCGGAAAGAAAGTCGTAAAGAAATAAGTAAGCAGCAGACGTGTGAATTATCATTCGATTTAGCGCGATGCCAACGGCGCACCACGCTAAGCTGTCTAAATAAACAGCACAACATAGCTCCGAAGATCTTCGGGGCTATTATTATATATATGTATATAGAGTTCATCATCAAAGTGGGCAAACAGAAGAAAAAGCAGCAAAGTCCGCACGAGCAGTAAGAACAGCGACCCAAATTAGCTTTCTTTTTCACCCCTGTTTCTTCCCGGTATATTCCAAAGGCTTGGGATTTTTTTCCCAAGGTTGCGGACGTTGATCCGCAACCTTGGTTTTTTTGTCCGCAAGCTTGGAATTTATACGATCGAGCACCACGGACAACCAAACCGCCGCAATTCGCGTAGGGATAAGCGCAAGGCTTGAGCCGGTTCCCTGCTGAGCGGAGCAAACTGCAGCTACCGCCGCGCTATGTATAAGCGCGCCTAAAAGCCATGCGAACAAAGCGAGAAAAGAAAGCAGAAAAAAAATGAATGATAAAAGCAAGAAATAACGCGCAATCATAAAGAAAGCGTGAAATAAAATAGGGAATTGAAATATTAAATCAAGAAAAACTACTATATTTGCCGTTGTGCACCTTCACCTAACACGTACAACTCATAAGTAACCACTAAGGCCCGTGCCTTCGATACGACCTTGCTCCCAAAAGGAGTTTCAACAGGGAGGCATATATATCATGTGTAAAACACTACTTAAAAGCACCTTCGCTACTGTTGGCGCACTGTTTCTATCGTCTTTTATTCTGCCGCAACAGGCACAAGCACAGACCGAGTATGAACTCAAACTCTGTGGGCGGTATGTAAGCGATGACAACTGCAATGACCTCTCTATAATACCCGGCGTAAAGGGAAAAGTAAAATATGATCCTGAAAGCTACACGCTCACGCTCGAAAATGCAACCATTCACACCACGGATATGGAAGATGAAGGCTTCGGCATTTGGAATAAAGTGAGCGGCTTGACCATCCACCTCATAGGCAACAATACGATTACGACGGAAAACAGCGGCGGTATCATCAATGGCTACGGCATCGACCTCACCTTTGCGGGCAACGGCAAGCTAACGGTAATCGGCTCTACTACGGCCAAAAAAGACTATCAATATGGCATCGTCAACCGAGGTACAATCACCGTGAGCGACTGCAACTTGGAGGTGAGCGGCGGCGCATATGGCCTCTCTTGCGGCTATTGGATGTTTGAGAATTGCACAGTCCGCGCTAAGGGCGACGGCCACGACCAAGACTCGCACGCAGGTAGCTTTAGCTGGGTATGGGGCGAACTGCCAAAGTTTACCGCCTGCGCCATCACCAGTCCTACCGGAGCGAAATGGAAAGACTTCTCAAGCGGCAACACGACCAACTATACCCTCTCCGATGCTGAGGGTAAACCCATCACTGACTGGGTCGTTATTACGCCCAACGGAACGAGCATCAACACGCCGTCTATCTACACGGCTGTTAAGCAAGGCATCTACAGCCTTAGCGGCCAAAAACTGAACGGCACGTTGAAAGATCAAGCCAAAGGGTTGTATATCGTCAACGGCAAGAAAGTTGTAAAGCAATAAGCTGCGCCTTAGAAAAGACGTCAAGGCTCCGTAAGGCACCCAAAGGCAAGCGCTTGACCCTCATCAAGCGGCAATACGCAAAACTAATTCGACGTATTAGCGGAGAATTTTGATATTTTCTCTACCTTTGCGTATTAAAAGTTAACAACAAAGCGAGAAGACGGCCGCTTAGGCCGCTCTTCTCGCCTTAATTCTTTTTTCTACATGACGCAAAAGACCTTCAATCGTACGCTGATCACAGCTGCGCTGCCCTACGCCAATGGCGGGGTCCACATCGGCCATTTGGCCGGCGTCTATATCCCTTCGGATATTTACGCCCGCTATCTGCGCTTGCGCAACAAGCCGGTCCTCTTCATCTGTGGATCTGATGAGCACGGCGTACCTATAACGATTCGCGCCCGCCGCGAGCATTGCACGCCGCAAGACGTCGTAGATCGCTATCACAAACTGATTAAAGACTCCTTTGAAGCCTTCGGCATCAGCTTCGATATTTATAGTCGCACGACGAGTGCCGTACACGAAAAAACGGCCACCGAGTTCTTTAGAACGCTCTACGATAAAGGCGAGTTTATAGAAAAGGAAAGTGAGCAGTACTACGATGAAGAAGCCAAGACATTCTTGGCCGACCGCTACATCACGGGAGAATGCCCCCACTGCCACAAGCCCGGCGCTTACGGCGACCAATGCGAAAGTTGCGGCACGGCGCTTTCGCCCCTCGAACTCATCAATCCGCAATCGGCCATCAGCGGTTCAAAACCCGTTCTGCGCACAACGAAACATTGGTATCTGCCTTTAGACAAACATCAGCCGTGGTTAGAGAAATGGATCTTGGGCGAGCACGCCGATTGGCGCTCCAATGTGACCGGCCAATGCAAGAGTTGGTTTGATATGGGCCTACAACCGCGCGCCGTCAGTCGAGATCTCGATTGGGGCATCCCCGTTCCCGTCGAGGGCGCTGAGGGTAAGGTACTCTACGTCTGGTTTGACGCGCCGATTGGCTATATTTCCAACACACGCGAACTGCTCCCTAACGACTGGGAGACGTGGTGGAAGTCGGACGACACGCGTTTAATCCACTTTATCGGCAAGGATAACATCGTATTCCATTGTATTGTCTTCCCCGCAATGCTGAAAGCCCACGGCGAGTATATCTTGCCCGACAACGTACCTTCCAACGAATTTCTGAATCTCGAGGATCGCAAGATTTCGACCTCGCGCAATTGGGCCGTATGGTTGCACGAATACCTCTCTGACTTCCCTAACAAGCAGGACGTCTTGCGTTATGTGCTCACGGCCAACGCTCCGGAGACGAAGGACAACAACTTTACGTGGAAGGACTTCCAAGCTCGGAACAACAACGAGTTGGTAGCCGTCTACGGAAACTTTGTAAACCGCGCACTCGTATTGACCCACAAATACTACGGTGGGGAAGTGCCGGCCTGCGGGACGCTCCTGCCCGAAGACGAAGCTACCATTGCTGAGTTTAAGGACGTAAAAGATAAGGTCGAATACTTGCTCGACCATTTCCGCTTCCGTGATGCGCAGAAGGAGGCGATGAATCTCGCGCGCATCGGCAACAAATATTTGACTGATGCTGAGCCTTGGAAGGTCATCAAGACGAATCCGGAGCGCGTAAAGACGATTTTATATATCGCCCTCCAACTCGTGGCCAATCTGGCTACGGCTTTCGCGCCCTTCCTGCCTTTCAGCAGCGAGCGTCTGCGCCGCATGCTCAACCTCCAAACGCTCGATTGGAGCAGACTGGGCCAAACGGATCTCCTGCCGGCCGGACACCAAATCGACCAAGCCGGACTCCTCTTCGAAAAGATTGAAGATGAGGTGGTGACGGCTCAGGTAGAAAAGCTTAAGGCTATGGAAGCAGCCAACGAAGCTGCCGAAAAGAAGGCCGAACCCATCAGTGCGGAGACAACGATCGACGAATTTGCGAAGATGGACTTGCGCGTAGGCACGGTCTTGAGCTGTGAGCGCGTGCCGAAGAGCGACAAATTGTTGCAATTCAAGATTGACGACGGGCTCGGCGGTCGCACAATCGTTAGCGGCATTGCCAAGTTTTACGAACCAGAACAGTTGGTCGGCAAGCAAGTTGTCTTCATTGCCAACCTCCCGCCCCGAAAATTGCGCGGCATCGTCAGCGAAGGAATGATTCTAAGCGCTCAAAATTTAGACGGCTCGCTCTCCGTGCTCACGATCGACCGCCCCGTAGCGCCGGGTTCGCAAGTGGGATAACGGCGGCGGGCGCCTCCGTTGGCTGCACTGCCACACAACCTCACGAAGGGTCATCTTGCAAGGCGCACAAAGGCATCAGCCTTTCTGCCAACCGGCCTTTTAGACCCTACTGACTTATTACGCATCGCCGGATGCACACTTACGTAGGAGAATATGTTATTATTGGGCATATTCTCCTATTATTTTTTAGGCAAAGGCCTGCCCCACTCAGTTGCGATGGGCCGAGCGGGATAGTTTGGCGGGAGCAAACCATCGTTTGGTGAGAGCAAACCAGCGTTTGGCGGCAGCAAACCAGCGTTTGGCGGCAGCAAACGATGGGGAGGTCGAAACAAAACAGGCCTATCCCCTTCAGCATCAACAGAGAGACAAAGCAAGTTCGCCCTAAAGCAAAACGCCCGTTCGACGACGAGGGTCAAACGGGCGAAAAATGAAAAGGTAGTTATATGGAATGCGTGCGGCGCAAGTCACAAACAGCAGGCTAACGAACTGCGATCCGTGCGCACTTAGCGCAGAAGCCTTCGTCAGAGTTAAGCATAGGAGTGCATCCCCCCAAGGAAGAAGTTGACGCCAAAATAAGTCATCAGAATCGTAAGAAAAGCCAGCGTCACGAACCAATGGTAAGGGAGCGGCCGGCGGAAAAGCGGGAGCGTATGCGTATGCACGACGATGCCATAGGTCATAAACGTAATGAGCGCCCACACTTCTTTGGGATCCCAACTCCAATATTGGCCCCAAGAGACGTTGGCCCATATTGCTCCGATAAAAATACCGATACCCAGCGTGGTCAAAGCCGGATATAAGAAGAGGAGAGATAGACGCCGGAGCGCCATAAGCGCTTCTTCGTCAGCTCCAAAAAGGCGCGAGATCAGCGCCGTCAGGCCGCAGATGAACGTAAGCGAAAGCAGCGCAAACGACATCATAATAATCGAGACGTGTACACTGAGCAGGGGCGATGCGAGTACGGGCATGAGGGGCGTAATCTGCGGATCGAGCTGACCCAAATGGGCCACGAGCAAGAAGAAGCCGGCTAAGAGGAAACCAAAAGTCAAGACCAACTTATTTTTTAGGCAGACGATGAGCGTCAGCAACTGAACAAACCAAGCGAGCAGGAGCATCGTCTCATAGCCGTTGGCCATCGGGATCGTTCCGGTTATGATCCAGCGGAGTATTTCGTAATACGTCAGTGTGCCCCAAGCGAGCAAGGCTGCGACAAAAAAGAGGCGGGGCAGCCACTTTATGACGAAGCGGCGCTGCGTCCGGCGGTGGGTCGTCAGGTAAATGACATAAAAGAGCGATAAGAAGCCCAGCGTGAGATTAAAGATGAAAAGTATTGTCGTGAAAGGCCACTTATTGTATTGCAATTCGGCTTTGATCTTCAGCGTCGAAGGCAGGGAGACGCCGCCATGGTCTCCTTGATAGCGGCGCACGGCGTCAGTCACACGATTGAAGTGATCCCAATCGCCGGCTTGGGCGTAGGCATTCCATACGGCAAAGGATTGATCGATGAATTGGCGCTCATCGGTAGGCAATGTTTGGGGCAAACTATCGGCCGGCGCGAACCAAGTGGTCTGTTGCCGAGTCGTAACCGGAAAAAACTTGAGCGGAAGTCCGCGCCGTAGGTCCATAATCAACTTGATGTTAGCATCAAGTTCGGCAACGTCCTTATGAAAACCATCGCTATTGCCCTCTGCATATTCACGCACGGCGGGGCCGAGAATATAGCCGCCTGCAGCGGCATTAAAAAACTGACTTAAAGAGGCATACTTGGGCAAGTCGTAACGCTGACGCACTTCAGCGGACTTCACACGTATCATCGGCTCGATGGTCCATTGGTTGCCCCAGAAAATCCACCCGGTCAAGACTTGCTCAGCCGTATAGCCGTTGTACGTTCGACTGCCATAGATTTTTGTCGTAAAGTCAAGCGCATAGGTTTGCACCGGACAAATACGGCCATTATACAACATATCGAGGCAGCCCATGCGATGTGCGGCATCTGCAGGAAGCGACGGTGCAGCCGCAGAGGAGAGTCCGACGGCAAAAAACAAGACCACGGTAGCGCCCCGCAGGAGTCGCCGGAAAGTACCCTTAGGATCAATCAACAACCAGATGAGGGAAAGGAAAAGCAAGGCATAGCCGGCATACGTAACCGGAATGCCCCAAGGGTCAGCATTGATCGTGAGGTAGGCGCCGTGCCCATCATCGTCGTAAGCGCTTTGATAGAGGCGCACATTGCGATACGTGAAAATGCGGTTCATAGAAACGCTACCACTCACGGACGACGCTCCATCGAGAATCGTGAAGCGGGAGACGTAATCTTTCGCCGAACCGGTGCCGGCATGGTAGAGCACGTCGAAGCGATCCAAGCGCAAGCGGAAAGGCAAAGCGCGCTGCGAATCGGGTGCAGACCCATCGTCTTTCGGCGTAAAGGAAGCCGTAGGCGTATGTAGGCGAAGGTGAATGGTGCCGCGATAGGCCGTCAAACTGGTTAAGAGTGCGCCGGTCAGGATCAACACAAAGGAGGCGTGGAGAAGCACCGTGCCCGCTCTTCGCGGACCTTGGCGGTAATAATAAATAATGGAGACAAAGGTCAGTGCGGCCCAAAGCAGCGAGAACCAGAGTGAGCCGTAAATATATCGAGCGGCATAGGCTGAACCTTGATTATGCTCTACAAAGGTAGCCACGCCCATCGCTAAAAGGGGGAGGAGATAAAGGAGGAATAGGATTTTCTTCATCGTAGATGTTTCGGTTATTGAAGAATAGCAGCACCGACTTCTTCAGACAAAGCAAGAGGGGCTTGACGAGGGCGAAGGAAATTACTGCACGGCTGAGGTGGAGGACGTAAAAAATTGTAATGTTATGGAAAAACTACTCGACGCTACCTGCTACCATCAAGATTGGCAAGGCCTTACTCTTATAAAAAGACCGGCAGACAGGCGTGGCGATAAGGAAGAAAACAGCTCGTATGGAGGAGGTCACCTTAAGCGTCGCATAAAGAAACGCCTTCGGTATCTTCCTACCATACTCGCTGTGTGTTGTGCCGGCCGAAAGGATTGAAAAAACCGCTTCAGCAGGGATAAATTAATTAGATGGCATCAATAAACGCCACTACAGCATCGCGATCGCTCTTCTTGAGCTTATAGAATTTGTCTGCCGCCCATTTTGCCTCGCTCTTATCAGATACGCCGTGCCACATAATGGCTTCAATGACTGTGCGAGCACGGCAATCATGTAAACGATCGTGCGCGCCGGTCTCTTGATAACTCAAGCCACGGCCCCAAAGCGGCGTCGTTCTGCACCAGTCGGCGCGAATATCATTGTCCATATACAGGCGATGCTGAATCATATCCGTATAAGGCCAAATCGTTTGATGGGCATAACGGGGCAATGCACCTTGACCGCGCGTGATGGCGTCGGTATAGTAGTTGTCTTCACCCGTTTTCCAAGAGGGCCGGTGGCAAGCAGTGCAGCCCATTTCGTAGAACAATTGCTTACCGCGCTTCACGGCAGGATCGTAGAGATTGCGCGCACCCGGCACGGAGAGACCACGATGCCATACCATAAAATCGTAATAGTCTTTGTCGGTCATTTCCTCACCATAAGGCTTTACAAAGTATTTCTCGTAAGTAGCTTTGTCGGAAGGCTTGTTCAGACCCAACAAGAGATTGACCAAATAACTGATGCTGTCGCGCGAGCCATCTGCATAATATGGATGCAACAAAGAAGCGGCATCGCGACCATTCTGCTGGATATAATTGATAACGTCTTGGTTCTCTGACATTGCCTTGGCCCACGCCTTGGTGGTATAGAGATAGTGACGATCACTGCGGGTTACGTTGGTAATATTCCACATAGCATTGGCACCAGGACCATCTTGCAAACTACCACGCGTAAGGGCATACGTAAAGCGCTTGATGCGCTTCGTTCCATCGGCCAAGTTGTACCAGGCCGTAGCGGCCCAATCGTTGGCAGCAGCATCCCACATCGCAGGATTGAGCTGGGCGTGTTGTGCCTCTTTCGCATATTGCGCTTTCAGCGAATCATCATCGATGGCGTCAAGCAGGGCCGTTCCATAGATGCCAATGGTCGACTCTAAACGAACGGCATAATCTTTTGGTTTCGGGTTCGTGTTAAACGCCGTCACCGGAATCTTCACTTCGGGATAGATCAAGTCGTAAGTTTCGCCATCGGGAAATTTATTGCCGTGACTATCTTGCTTGTGCTTCCACGTGATGGAGATCTGCGCTTCGTCTACGGGCGGCAGGAAGGGCTTCATCGCCTTCGTCTGCGGCATACCGGTTACCTCCGTGATGTATTGATTCTTCTTATAGGCCTGCCCGTTGCCGTCTACCCCGTCTTTGTCGTGATAGATGACGAGCAAATAGCCATTGCCCATAGTGTTGGCCAAGTAGGTTTCTTGGCGGCGACCGTGGCCATAACCAGGGTGGCAGAAGAGACAACCGCTACGAACCCACGCCGGGCCTAAGCCTTTGCGCGGAGGAGTGTTGAGCGTGAAATCTTTTTCAAAGAAGGTCTCGCCATGCTTAAACGTCTGGTAAAGGCCATTCTGCTCTACAAAGGGAGAGGGATTGGAATAGCAGCCTTCTTCGTGACTTGTTGTACCTAGTTCGCCACCCGGTTTCCATTCTGCAGCAGAAAATACTTCGTTAGCCTCACCTTCTTTTTCTTGAGGCTTCACGATAGGATCATCCGAACAAGCGACAAAAGACATAGCAACGGCGCTTGCAAGGATGGTTCTGTACATTAAATTGTGATTGTTCATTGTTCTTTTCTTTTAAATGACGCCTAACGCCCGCCAGGCGAAGAGGGATACGCGCTTTCGCTTAAGCCGTCAACACATTATATAATATATGAGCGCCGATGGCTTTAACGTCTAACGCGCTTTTGAGGGCGCAAACCGCTGCTGCCGGATTCAGCCGCTACAGCAGGTTTGCGCTCAATCAGGTTGCCTATCTTTTACTTCGTATTCTTTTGAATAACGTCGTTTGCTTCGCTCAAGGCGTCGCTCAACTCTTGACAAGCGTCAATTGCTGCTTTACACTTCGGACTTTGATAGTTCTTTACAAACGGCGCAGGTATGTCCTTAATTGCCGCCAACGCTGTTTGAATAGCTTTCTCCACACGCTCGCCTGCGGCCTTGTCATATTTTTGGAAATAGGCGTGGAAGGAAACAGCTTGGTTGCGCTTGCTCGGCACACCGCCATACCATACGTTCTCAACGCTGCGGATGTTGTTTTGGAAGTCGTTCAACGAATTCCAGCTATACGGAGATTCAATGTAGCTAACGTCCTTACCGGAGAAGGGGTTATTGATTTTCGTATTACCAACTTCATCGGCAATACCGCCCGCACTATTATCACCGCTCAGCACAGCACTGGCTGCCAACTTCACGCTTTGATAAACGCTACCTGCACCGCCGGCGTTGATCATACTATAGCCATATGATTTACCCAAGTCAGTAACGTAAGCCTTTCCTAATTCGTCTAAGACATCGAAGTGAGCTTTCGGTGCATTTTCGTTCCAAGCACACTCCATTTGGTATACGCTATTGCGCAAATCTTCCGCTACGGCTTTCGCAAACATCAATTCGCGCTCGCCTTTTATGTTAGTAAAATCAAGTCCATCGCGGTTCCAAGAATCATACGTATTCAATTCCGTTGCACTACGGTTTTTACCATCGCGGAAGAGAATAAACTCGATGCCGTGAAAGCCGATCAAACTCTGGTCATAGTTTGAAGCAGTAGCGATAGCTTGTCCACTAGACAGAAGGTTATGCAAGGCCGTCAAGTCGAGGGGCCAAGAATCGATGTGCGGGTCGATGCTAAAGTGAGATGCTGCGCCCAGCAAGAAAGCCTCACTCTTTTCATAATTTGCACGAGCGTGCAAGAAAATCTCACAAGCCTTGTCTACTTGGCCCTGCGTAATGCTACCGGGCTGCATCGCAGAAAGCACATCGAGCAGTTGGGTACAACTGTCAGCCAAGCTGGCATAAGTTGGGTTAATCGTGTTTTCAACATCGCCTTTCAACACCTTTTGTAGAAAGGCATCGCCCTCGCTCATTTTAGTTGCTTCCGATCCATTTTCGCTACAACTTGCGAAAGTGAGGCAGGCTGCTCCGAAAAGAAGCGCCACGCTTGCTTTGAATAGATTCTTCATTATTGATAATGATTTTTAATGTAAATGATCTTGTTATCTTGTTAGAATGGTCAGTCTCTCATCTTTCCTTTGGTTTAAAGGAAGACTCCCTCATAAGCCACGCCGAGCGAGACAGACGGTTCATTATTATATTGGCGCTTCAAGAAGCGATGCGAATATTCTGCCTTGATCACAATTTGAGGAATGGGATAGTAATTCAAGCCCACAGCCAAGCGGTTTTTCGCCGTATAAGGAAATTGTGGTTGCGTCGCAGTCGGTATATAAGAATTGTAGTATTCATAACGCGCAAACGCATAGAGCTTTTGGTTGTCAGCGCGTAGCTTTTCTATTTGCGAGAAGAGGTTATAGCCCGCTTCCAAGCCACAAGCGATCGCCGCTTTGCCTACATAGTCGCGATTAAAGGGCGACGTTTTCGTCTGGCGACCCGGCAGCAAGCGCACTTCCTCAGCATCACCAAGATGGCCATAGTCAAAATGGCCCCGCGCAATCCAGTTATGGGCATTATACGTAAAGTCGAGCGACCCCAGACATAAAGCGCCTTTAAGCTTCGATGCCTTACCATTTGCGTCGCGCCCCAAAGTATTGTCGATAGAGTGGCCGTAATAGGCGCTGAGCCCAACGCGCAAACCGGGGATACTATAATTATCCACGCGCAGTGCAATCGCATATTTGTTAGCCACGGCAAATTCCATCGCCGAGCCGGCTCCTTTTTGAATCCATTTATCTCTACTAAAGCTCATCGCGTCAAGACCCGGCAAAAGCTGCAATTCATAGCGCCAAGATCCAAGCATGCCCCACAAGCTCACGCCCGTCTGATGCCAAGTACAAGGCAGGATCGTAGCCTCGCCCTCCGGCCGGTAAACGGTAAAGTAATGGAGCGGTTCGTGATAGGCATTGGTCAAACCAAAGGGCACCACGATATGTCCCATACGCAGATTGAGCCAACGTCCAAAGCGCTTTTGGATCCAAAACTGCTCAAGCTCTACTTCGCCACCTTTTTCCACTTCTTGCTCCCATTCGCCTGACTCTTCGTATTCTTTTTCAAAAGAAACGCCGGTACCGGTATGCTCAAACTCAATCTCGGAACCCATCGTCCAGCCTTTTCCGAAGTCGTAGTTGAGATAGACTACAGCGTGAGGAATGTCAAAGCGCCCATGACTTGGATCATTCTTATATTTCCCCGCGTTAGAATAGCGATACACATTGTCGCTAAAAAACTCACGCGTATAAGCGGCTTCACCATAACCACCTACGCTGAAGCGATTACCTCGCGCATGTTCTGCAACACTATCTGATGCAGCCACTTGTGCCGCCGCAGGCGTCGCGCAGGCCACAGCAGCAAAAAAAACGTTGCGTAAAATTTTTATCATATCTATATAGATTATAACACGATCTGATAATAGGTTGCAAAGATACACGCACGCTTCCAGCCCATCAATACCTAAAAGTAGGTAAATTCTAACTTTATATTCAAATACGAATGCAAACCAATTGCTTGTATCATTTTTTTTGGCGAATTTTGCTGTTCAAACTTAGGGACGTACATGAAGAGCCAGAAAATCTACGAACCGGACGACAAAATGTTTTCTCTGATTAGAGACAACTATAACATCCTGCAAAGTCTTGGGAGCTTTGGAATCAAAATCGGTTTCGGCGACCGCACGGTCTACGAAGTCTGCCAAAGACAAGGCGTAGATACGTACACCTTCCTTGCAGTGGTCAATTTGGTGATCAATGATCACCTTGGCGTCAAAATTGATGAGCATATTTCGATGCCCACCTTGCTACATTATCTCAAAGCGAGCCACCAATATTATCTAGGCTTCCAATTGCCCGCCATTCGGCGCGAACTGGAAGCGGCATTGGAGGCGGAAGATAATTTGGCCAAGTTGATTCTCAAACTCTACGACAATTACTCGGACGAGATTCATCGGCATATGAAGTATGAGGAGAAGGAATTGTTTCCGTATGTAACGGCTTTGCTCGAAGGCGACTTATCAAAGAACTTCGACATCGACACTTTCTCGCAACATCATAGTCAGGTAGACCGCAAACTTCGCGAATTAAAGGACATTATCATCAAATATCTACCCACCGATGATATGCACAACAATCGCTTGATGGCTACGCTCTACGACATCTACAACAACGAGGAATGGTTGCTCCAACACTCCAAGGTCGAGGATATGATCTTTATCCCGGCCATCAGGTTTTTAGAGAAGTCAAAGCGCAAAAACGTTCTCACAGAGAAGATTTCTGCGCTCGTAAGCAATAAGGAGGAGGAACTCAGTGCGCGCGAACGCGACGTCATCATCAGCATCGTGCAGGGGATGTCCAATAAGGAAATTGCCGAACACTTGTGCATCTCGACCAATACCGTCATTACGCACCGGCGCAACATCGCCCGAAAATTGCAGATCCATACGCCGGCCGGCTTGACCATTTATGCCATCGTCAACGGCTTGGTCGACATCTCCTCGATCCAGGCTTAAGATCCTTCACACAATATATATACATTGCCCTGACGCTCCACGCGCCCTTCAGCGACCAGTTCGCTCAAGACGCGTGAAAGCGATGGCCGCTGCACGCCCATCCGCAGGGCAGCGGCTTGCACATTATCAAGCCGCCCGCTCGTTTGCAAATATTTAAGCACGCGCGAGCGTAAACTTTGCAGGGCAAATTCATCCACCTTTTTGGCTAAAAACAAACTGCGATCGGAAATGATGCGCAGAAAGTTGCGCAGTACCTCCGGCGAGCGCTGCATAAAGGTCAAAAAGGCATCGCGATTGACCACCAAAATCTCGCAATGGGTTTTCGCCATCACCGTTACGGGAAACGTATTCACCGAAGCATATATAAAAGCAGGCGCCAAAATATCCGTAGCGCGCAGTTCGTCCATCTTCAGTTCTTTTCCTTCAGGGTTCACCATAAAGGCTTCAGCCACGCCCGACGCAATCACACTAACCGATCGGCACGCTTCACCGCGGCGAGCTATGATATCGCCGGGCGCATAATGGCGCATCTTATTGGGCGCAACGGACAAAAAATCGCGAAGCACTTCAGCGGAAGTGCCAAGGAAAAGGGGACTTTCCAAAATATCTGAAACGTCTGTCATACCTATTGTTGTCTTATTTCTCTACTTTCATCTCTCTTCGTAGTCGCCTTTCGAACGGCCGCGAAGGACCATCGACAAAGTTACGGATTACGGCCGATTCGTCACAATCTTCGATGAAAATAATCGCGCATTCCGCCCTTGTCGGGCATCCCCCTTTTTAGGTAATTTTCACTTGTGCCGCAAAGAAAAATATTGACCGCTTGCGCCCATTGAGGTAAAAATCGGCGCAAGCAGGCTCGCATTAATAAATGCTTAATTGCTGTTTATTTTATCATAACATCCGTCCCCATAACGAACGCTTCCGGGGCGGTAACGCGGCAAGCCATCGTATACCCCTTCGAAGGGCCTAAGGCGGAGACTTTATAGCCAATCTTCCCCTTCTTCATCGTAATCCTTTCTACCATACACCAATTGTAAATGACCAACTTGCGGATATTGCCATCTTTCTCAAATTCTGCTTCCCCTAAGTCTTTTGAATAGACGCCTGCTTTCTGCGTCACTTGGGTTAAGAGCTTTTCTCCTTTGTAAATAGCCACGTTTTTCATATTAAACGTTTTATACACGCGGGCGTAAAACGTATCCGGCTGCATCCCTTCTTGGATCATGATCGTATCGCCATCTTTATTGGTCAAAATATATTTATCTGCATCTATATCACTACATGCGCCCAAACATGCAATAGTAAGCAAAAGAAATAGAGCAACAAGCCCGAAATTAGATCTTTGTAGTTTCATTGTTTTGGATTAAATGTTTTAAGTTGTTTACGGCCGTAAAGATATAAAGAAAAAAAAAAGAATTAGGATAGAAATTCACAAAAAAAATTGCAATTCCTCTATTTTTTGGGGCTACCGCTTGCTTTTCTCCACCCTCAGCGCTCTATTTCGCACATCGACAGGACAGAGATTTTAGTTTTTCATCGTGATAAAAAAGGTGTACGCTCACGATGAAAAGACCTTCATCTCACGATAAAAAAGGTCTACGCTCACGAACGTAAACTTGTCAAGCCAAGTATTGCAATCTAAAAAGCTGTGGTGGGGCGTAATTGCTCCAACTTTTCGCACTAAAATTTCCCATCATCGGGCAGCGCAAAAGCCACGCGGGCGTTTGCTTACAACGATGGCTGCGGAGAGACGAAGCGCTCGAGATAGTCGAACAAGATAAAGAGAAGAAAACCCGTAAGGGCCAGCATCACAATCGCGCCATACATCGCTGTATAGTCCATCCGCATCCACAGATCTACGATTAAGTAACCCACCCCTGCGTCGGTGCCGTAAGTTTCCGTAACAAACAAGACGGAAATCGCAGTGCCCAGCGCTACGCGCACAGAGGAAAAGAGCGTGGGCGCAATGGCCGGCAGAAGTACGTGGCGCAAAAGTTGGCGTCGATTACCGCGGAGGGAAACGATAACGGCCACGTAGCGCTGCGGAACGGCAGCAAGGGCGTCGCGGATATTGACCATCAATTGGAAAACAAGGACCAAGACGAGCATCGTCACCTTGGAGGCGTTGCCCAGTCCGCACAGGACCATGATAATAGGCAACAAAATAAGTTTGGGTATGGGGTAGACAAAATATAAAAGGCCGTCGAGCACGTAGCGGAAGGACTTAAAAAAATACATGCCGACTGCGCCGGCCAGCGCTAACAATACGGAGAGGGCCAAACCCATAGCTAAGCGCAGCAAACTCTCGGCTAAATGATGGAAAAGGGATGCTTCGCCAATGAGCGCGGGCAGGTGTTGGTAAACGACCCAAGGAGCAGGCAGCAAATCGCTTCGCAGGGCTTCAGCGCCGCAGATCCATAGGAGGTGTAGCGTAAGAAAGCCGACGAGAAAGCGCCGCAATTGATGGCCGGTGCGGTGCGTGCGGCCGCGCAACAGACGGGGGCTAAACATCTTCTAAGGTGTATTGAAAATCGGGCAACAACGTGAGCCGCTTATGGGCCGCCAATCGGCGCGGCAGCGCGTGGTGCGTCACCATCACGGTCGTCACGGGATATTGTTCGCGCAAAGCGAGCAGGAGTTCGAAGGCCTCGGCCGCTTTATCAGCATCGAGCGCCGAAAACGGCTCATCGAGCAAAAGGAGTTGGGCATCCTGACAAAAAGCACGGGCCAAGGCGGCGCGCTGACGCTGTCCGCCGCTTAGCGTTTGCGGATAGCGGGTGCAAAGATCAGTCAGTTGAAGCGTCTCTATAATATGTCGTTGCGCCGCTTCCGAGCGCATGCGTCCGCCAAGCAACCCGGGCAGCGCAATGTTGGCACCAACGGTCTTCCAAGGCAGGAGTCCGTAGCCCTGCTGCACGTAGGCGGTAGCAAGATGCTTATCATTGGCGGCGCATCCACCGATGGTGATGCTTCCCGCTGCGGCTGGCAGCAGGCCGGCCAAGGCATTGAGCAGCGTAGACTTTCCGATGCCGGACGCACCATTGATCTGAAGAAACTCGCCCTGTGCCAGCGTGAAAGAAAGATGGGCTATGATCGGCGCATCTTCAGCCGGCCGACCGCCGGACGGCGGCCGATTGATTCGCAAATCGGAGACGGTGAGAAAGGAAGCGGGCGAAGACATGGATTAGGGCAAGGCCGGCATCGGCACGATGAGCTGTTGGGGCGTCAAATCTTTCTTCAAAGCCTTCTTTTGCTTGAGCCAAGCGATGGCAGCTTGCAGTTCCTCAGTCTTAGGTAGCGTTGCCGGCGTATAATCGGGGACGGGGATGTGCGCAGCCAACTTCTCGGGCGCGCCGGCATAGTCTTTGATCCAACGCGCCAAGGTCTCTGTATCTGCATCGCGCAACTTTTGCACGGCCAAATTATAGCCTTGTAAAAGCAGCGCCAAGGCTTTGTTGTTGCCCTCTTGCGCCAGTTCGCGCTTCACCAAGAGTCCTGTCGCCTCCCATTGATGGGCGGAAGAAACATCGCGTCGGCCGCAGCGCCCGGAGGCTTCTGCCATCGTCGCGAAAGGCTCCGGAAGAACGGCGGCGCCAAGTTTGCCTTGCAGCAAAAGCTCTAAACGCAGCGGAATCTTTTGCACCTCGACACGATGTACGACGGCGCCTTTCGCAACTGCGGGCTGCGTAAAACGATCCGTGAGAAAGTCGATCACGGTATTGTTGGAGACGCCGAAAGATGAAGGAAAATCATCTGATTCTGCACCATAGGCCATCCAACTAAAGTCGCCGTCGAGTTTCATGACGAGTCCGGCGTCCACACCTCCGGCTACCTGCAGCGCAGCGCCGGTATAGTCGGTCACCGTCCCATCCAATTTGCCGGCTTGGAGCGCCGCATCGCGATCGTTGGCAGAGAAAAAGTGGACGATTTCCAACTTTAGGCCGAGCGAATCATAGATGCCGGTCTCTTGGGCCACAGCAAAGGGCAGAAAATCCATAGAACTCATCGCGCCAATCGTAAGCGAGGGCGACGAAGTGGTGTCCTGCGATTTCTTTTTCGGCGCACAGGCCGCAAAAATCAAGACTAAAAGGAGCAAAGGAAGGAATCTGCCGAGCCGCAAAAGGCACTGCGGAAAGCCAAAGCCAGCGCGCATCGATGCGACATCCGTTTTTCTTGTCATCATAGCTTATTGGGGTTTATTCACAATAGGCAAAAGTACGAAGAAATTCGAAGAAACGGCCGCATCAGCGGGTCTAAGTGCACTCAAGCCCGCCGCAAGCGCAAGCTATTGGCGACCACGCTCACCGAACTTAAGGCCATCGCGGCGGCGGCCAAGCTCGGCGAAAGCGAAAGTCCGAAAGCCGGAATCAGAACGCCCGCTGCGAGCGGAATCAGACAGAGATTGTAGATAAAAGCCCAAAACAAATTTTCCCGAATCACGCGAACGATGCGCCGAGATAGGTGAATGGCGGCCGGAATTTGCGACAAATCACTGCGAATAATCGTCATTTGTGCGACGTCCATCGCGACATCGCTGCCGCGCCCCATAGCTATGCTCAAATCGGCCGCTGCCAAGGCCGCCGAATCGTTGATGCCGTCGCCGACCATCGCGACGCGGCGCCCCGCCGTCTGAAGTTGCTTCACGTAAGTTGCCTTGTCGACCGGCAAAACCCCGCCGCGGAAAGTTTCAATCCCCAAGCGTTGCGCCAAAGCCGCAGCCGTGCGCTCGCTATCGCCCGTTAAGAGGTGAACAGCCAAGCCTTCGCGTCGAAAAGCCTTGACCGCTGCGGCCGAAGTGGGCTTGATGCGATCCGCAATGGCGATCACGGCGAGCACGCGCTCCGCATCGGCGAAATAAATCACGGTATACTCGGCTGAAAAATCCGTTGCGGGCAGCGCCAAGTTTAATTCCTCCATCCATTTTCGGTTACCGGCGCGATAAGTTTGCCCCTGATAAGTGCCCTCAACGCCCATTCCCGTCCGACTTTGAAAGACTTCGATCTCAGCAGCTTCGACGTCGGCAAAATGACGCACGACGGCTTCGGCCAAAGGATGCTCCGATTTTTGCTCCAGTCCGACGAGGATGCGCATTTGCTCCGCAGTCAGCGCCCCTTGTACCGCTTCGACGTCCGGGCGTCCTTCTGTAATCGTACCGGTCTTGTCCAAAACGATCGTATCTATGCTCTTCGCGCGCTCCAAAGCCTCAGCATCTTTCACGAGAATACCTTTCTCGGCCGCGCGCCCAATGCCGACCATCAGCGCAGTAGGCGTAGCTAAGCCCAAAGCGCAAGGGCAGGCCACGACAAGCACGGTTACGGCGCTCAAAAGGGCGCGCGTCAGCGCACTGTCGCCGGGTACATTATCGAAAAGCAGCCAAGCAACAAAGGAAATCAAAGCAATGAGCATCACGGTTGGGACAAAGACGCCCGCCACCTTGTCTACGAGTCGGCGAATGGGCGCTTTGCTGTTCTGTGCTTCCTGCACTAAGGCGATAATGCGGGCAAGTATCGTCGCATTGCCCACACTTTCGGCACGGAAGTTAAAGCTTCCTTTTTGATTGATTGTACCTTCAAAGACCTTACTGCCCACTTGCTTTTCCACCGGTACGGGTTCGCCGCTCAAAAGACTTTCATCGACATACGAACTACCGGCCGTAATCTTCCCATCCACGGGCACTTTTTCGCCGGGGCGCACGACGAGGACATCACCGCTCCGCACTTCGGCGATTTTAATGCTCTCTTGCGTCCCATCAGCCTTTAAGCGGATGGTTTCCTGCGGCCGCAGGCCCATCAGTTTGCGAAGTGAAGCGGCCGTTCCATATTTTGCGCGCGCCTCAAGTAAGCGCCCGATCAAGATAAAGGTGATCACGCCGCAGGAAGAATCGAAATAGAGGTGGGCATCGCGGCCTAAAACTTCGGGAAACAAAAGATTGAAGACACTAAAACTATAGCTGATGCCCGTACTCAAGGCTACAAGTGTATCCATATCGGCAGCGCCCTGACGAGCTTGCCGCAAAGCGTTGCGAAAGAATTGCCGGCCGGCCACGAAGACCACGGGCGTGGCGAGCAGCCACAAAGCCCAACCGCGCCAAGCCCCGCCGTCGGTCATCGAAAGGTAAGTGACGATCACACTGAGCAAGACGGCGATCACGGCATTTCGTCTTGCCGTGTGATACTCGCTCCGCTGACGCGTCTCTGTTTCCGCTTCGTTCTGTTGAGTTATGATAAGGCGATAGCCGGCCTGATCTATGGCCGCCGCCAACTGCTCTGCATTCGTTGCTTTCGGATCATATTTGACCTGCACCTCCGCCGCGGCAAAATTGCACACAGCTGCCGCCACGCCGGGCTGCTTATTGAGTACCTTTTCCGCCCGCAGCGCGCAGTTGGCACAATGCAGGCCTTCTATGGGGAAACGTTTGGTTATCATCTTCTTTATCTTTACTTTATATATGGCAAAATTACGACCTCAATTGCTGCTATGCCTTACGTTTTCTGCTGAATATTTTTAAGTATTCGCAGAATTGAGAAGCGCTGCGCGTACAAGTTCCGGTGCGCCTCTCACCCATTGCTCACCCCAAACGCTATTTTACACGCCTCACGCCCAAGTGTAAAAACCACGAATAGTCGTCAGGGCAGCGGCACATTTGGACATTCGCAACTCCTGTGGGCGTCCGAAGGGTGCAATAAGAGGCGAGGTGCTACCCTATCCGCTACGGGCACAAACGACAGCGCGAACGAAACTCCGAGCAGCGCGCACTAAGTGAGCCTAACAGGGCACAAAGAAAAGACTTGCGCACCGACTATCTTGCGATAGTCAGTACACAAGTCTGAAATATGACTTATAAGAAGGCTAAACTCAGCTTTCCTCCGTAGAATCCGACTCTTCGACCGTGAAGGTCATTTGATGCGGCGTACCCAAATGGGTTCTTACAATCGGCTCAAGCGTCTTCTCGTAGTGAGGCTTTTCCGTACGAGCCTCGCCGCGAGCCGCCGAAGTCATCAGTAGACTTGTACGGAGTTCAAGTTGGCACAAACGCGGCGTCTGATAAGGTTTAAGCATAAGTCTGTTGTTTATTTTTTGTAGATTTTCTTACCGTCTACAATCTGCAAGCCCTTCGCCGAGCTGTTGGTACGACGCCCGTTCAGGTCATAGCGCGATGCGGATTTTCCATCTCGATCGCTGCGCACCGGACCGCAGACGCCCGTGAGCACACCGTTGATATCCAACTTCAATTCGCCGATAGGTTTCGTCGAAGTAAAGAATGTGCGGAAAGGAGAAACAACATTCGTCGTCATCTTCGTGAACTTCAGATTATCGTAGACATAAACCTCTGCGGCAGCATCGAGCGTGGAATCGGCATAAACACCCGTGTGTGTAAACGGATCCAACTTAAGGCTGTAAGTCTTCTGCGGTGTAGCCTTCACAGATACGTTGGTGAGGTGGTCAAACGGATGATTGTCGAACGTTTGCAAGATGTAGGGCGTATGAGCCGTAGCGTGGGCCGTCTCATTAAAGTTGAGCAAGTAATCATTACCTGCCGTGTTGGTAGCTGTAGCAAAGCCGGCTACCTTCATATTGCTTGTCGGCACGTCAAAGTCGAAGGGCAGGATGAAAGTCGTAGAGAGCGTGTTGGCCCCGGTATCGAATACGCGATCGTAAGTGACGCTTTCGGCCGTGAAATCTTGAGGAATAAAGAGCGGAGCGGCATCTTGCAACGCGAAACGCGCCGTGCGTCCACCGACGATAAAGTTGTCGCCGCGCAGAGTCGTCGTTGCCGGCAAATAATACAAGGTATTGTTAACCGCCGGCTGGCCTTGGCGTAAATCTTCCGCCGTCACGTCAGCGCTTATCGCTACTCCGGTCAAGTCGAGATAACTCATTGGGAGGTTGTAAACACCGGCTGCATCGCTCCAAGTATTGTTGAGCGCCAAGAAGCGTGCGGCATACTTCGTCAAAAGGCCTTTCGCCACCTTGAGATTCGCATAACATTTGCGCTGATTATTCGTAGTATCGGCCTGCGTAGGTGCAAGAACGAGCGAGACAAAGTCGACGTGGATGCGCTTAAACATAGCTGCCAGCGTCGGATTTGCTTCCGTCAGGATGTCAATACCGCCTTCGATTTGGTGCTGATCAGCATTGAGCAGATGCAAAGCAACCTTTACGGGTAAATGACCCAGACTCCAGCCCATACTACTATTGTCTATCGTGCCGTCGGCCTGATAAGCGGTAAGGCGGATGGTGCGCTGAGCAGCCAAAGTGTCGTTCTGCAAAGGAATATCAGCCACGTGGATGTCGCCAACAGGAATACCGGCAAAACTAAACTGCTTCAAATCTAAATTGTACGTGCCGTTACTGTTCTTCGTAACGAGTACGGCAGCATTATTCAAGGGAATGGGTACGGCGATGTCGTTGTCGGCCGTCAGAGAGACAGAGAGACTGCCCGGATAATCGCCGCTCTTCGTATCGGTTACGGCGTCGGTAAACTTAAACGTGTAGTCGGTGGTCTTGCTGCCGTCAGTTACTTTCAGCGTAATGCACTTCTGTGCGTTATCATAGAAAGCGGGCTCAGCAAATTTTCCGAAGGCGGTCGTCAAAGAGTCGTTGACCATCTTAAAGCCCTCAGCCGGTGTCCCTTCAATCACGATGCCCGGCGCATAAGCGTAAGGTAGCGTGTATTCTTTGACGTCCGGCGTAAAGGCAGCAAAAGACTCGCCACTGATTTTAACGCTTGCAAGCGCAGGCTTTGCAGCCTCACCAAATTGGATTTGATAGCTATGCACATTATCGGGAGAGACGCTAATGTCATTGCCCTTTACTGTGACGGTCAAAACGCGCGTAACTTGATTGTAAGTCGTATCGATGCCGGCACCAACTCCGTCGGCCACAAGCACAAGAGCGGCCGGCTCGTAAGTTTCAGTCGACAAATCTATCTGCGCACTGATCGGAACGGCAACACCCTTATAGGCGATGGACTTAAGCCTGGAGTTGTAGATGAATTGCACGTCATCGATCGAAAATTCGTCGTTATAGGAAGCGCCCGGCGTTTCGTTGGTTGTAAACGAAGCGAGCATATACATTTTCGCTGCGGTCGTGCCCGTATAGGTAAATGCGCCGGCGTAGCGTGTCCATTCATCCGTAACGGTAGAATAGATCGTCGTCTCGCCAATCAAGTATTTGGCTTTGTTTTCTTCCGTTTCGTGGGGATCTTTGTAATCAATGTCGCCGTGCAAAACCGCGTGGCAGCGACCCGTATAAGTATCATTGCCGCCCTGTCCGCGCTTAAACTTCGCATAAAAGACCAAGGAGTCGGGACGTCCTGCGAACAAGCAACTATTAACACCGGAGCGATTCGTATAATTATAGTTGGCCGCGTTGGCGGGCGTACTGCTGCCCATATTTATACAGCCCGTAGTCAAATTACCATTGGCTTTCGCACCCCAAATACTGCTTGATTTGAGCAAGACAGCATTACCTGTGCGACCCGTAGTCTTGACCGTATTTTTCTTAGAACTACTCTTTGCCATACCTCCGATGAAGCCCCCCAAACCGGAAGTATTAGCAGATACGAAGCTATACCACCCGTCGCCCGGTTCATTGACGTCTTTCCACGTTTCAAAGCCGGAGTTATTCACTTGAAAAGCCCCCGTTTGTGCACTCAAAGATAAGGCCAAGGCGGCAAAAAAACTTGTCAGTAAAAAATGTCTCATTGATTTCCTCTTACTTTTCTTGGGCGCAAAGGTAATATATCTCAGGGTAAACTATTTGGGCATAGTTGTTTTTTACCCACAAAAAAACAAAAGAATCTTTAGTTTTCTGCTTGTCGTCCGCCTGCCGGTCGTCCGAAACCCTAGCATTAGGCGCACTTCTTACGTGAAACGATGCAGCAACGCATAAATTTATATTTTGGGCTTTGTCGGGGCCTACGGCGACAAAAAAAGGAGGGAGCGGGACGACAGAGCAACTAAATTCCGGACGCTTTATTTTGCACCTAATTGCCCATTGCCTACTTTTGCACCTTATGAAGCACTTCTTAGAAAATATAGCGACAGGCCTCATCCTCCTCCTCTCGAAGTTGCCGCTACGTCTGCTTTATATATTGTCCGATTTTGCTTATTTCATTGTGCGCTACGTTGCCGGCTACCGGCGCGCAGTCATACAGCGCAACATTGCAGCCTCATTTCCGGAAAAGACGGCAAAGGAAAGGGAGCGCATTGTAAGCGATTTTTATCATTTCTTTTGCGATTACGCCGTCGAAACCATACGCCAGCTCTCGATGCCGGCATCAGAAATGCGCCGGCGTATGATTTTTGAAGGCATTGATGAGATGCAGCAAGTGATGGAGCAACGCCAATTTGCTTTTGTCTACCTTGGACATTTCTGCAATTGGGAATGGGTTTCCAGTCTTGGCCTTTGGACGCCGGAGGGATGGCAGTGTGCCCAACTCTATCGGCCTTTGGAGAACAAAATGTTTGATCGTATCTTCCTGCGTTTACGCTCGCGCTTTGGGTCTGAAAACATTCCGAAGAATACTATCTTGCGCCGCATCGCCGGCTACAAGCGGGAGGATAAAAAAATAGTGATTGGCTTCATCTCTGACCAATCTCCTCGCCCTGCGAATATACACGACTGGGTCGATTTCCTACATCAGGATACGCCTGTCTTTACCGGAACGGAACGCATCGCGAAGAGCGTCGACGCGGCTGTATTCTTTGCTGATATGCAGCGCGAAGGCCGTGGGCGTTATCGCTGTCGGTTTCAAAAGATGTCGGACAATGTGCACACCATCCCCGACTACGAGTTGACGGAAACTTATATGCGCCTGCTCGAAGCGAACATTCGCCGCCAACCGGCCTTTTGGCTGTGGAGCCATAAGCGCTGGAAGCATCAGAGGCACGAAGATTAAGCAGGAAAAATCAAGGAGTTATTTGGTCAGCTCCAATCCTTTAGCTAAATTTGCACCGCCTTTTCAGAATGAAGGCACATATATCTTTATTTATTCAATATTACTATGTACTTAGATTCAGCTAAGAAACAAGAGATCTTTGGCAAGTACGGAAAGTCTAATTCGGACACGGGCTCAGTAGAGAGCCAAGTGGCTTTATTTTCCTACCGTATTGCCCATTTGACGGAACATGTGAAGGCCAACCGTAAGGATCATACGACAGAAAGAGCCCTCGTTAAGATGGTAGGTAAGCGCCGTGCGCTGCTTAACTACGTAAAGCACCGCGACATTGAGCGCTACCGTGCTTTGATTAAGGCGCTTGGCCTCCGCAAGTAAGTTGCAGCCGGCTATGCTGCGCTTCTTTACGCGTACAAAGCCTACTTGCAAATACTTATCGATTGACAAAATCCCCGCAACGTTTCAAGTGTTGCGGGGATTTTTGCTTTCTTACGCCGCTATGGCATAGACTTCAAAGGAACCTTGCACCTTTAAGCAAACATCGGCGCCGAGGCAAAATGTCCGACACCGATGAATGTAGTATGCTTTATCGCTATACAAGGCGACGAGTCACCTATATATATATTGTATGCCCTTAAGGCTTCCACGTAGCCGGCGATTGGCGCCAAGCATTTAAGAGTGGCAAATGGCGCTCTTCAATGTAACCCGTCTGCAAGGCTACTTGAATCACGGCCTCGTAGTCCGTCAAGGTTGTCAAATCTACTTGGGCTTGCGCAAAGGCTTCTTTGGCCACATCAAAGCCATACGTGTAAGAAGCCACCATACCGACCACCTCGCAACCAAATTCGCGCAAGGCAGCTACAGCCTTCAAACTACTACCACCCGTAGAAATCAGATCTTCTACGACGATGACCTTAGCGCCTTTCTTCACTTCTCCTTCAATCAGGTTCTGCATGCCGTGATCCTTTGCCTTCGAACGCACATAGCAGAAAGGCAGACCGAGCAAGTCGGCGACCAACGCGCCTTGCGCAATAGCTCCCGTTGCCACACCGGCCACTGCCTCCGCTTGCGGATAGCGCTCGGCGATGACGCGCGCCAGTTCGAGCTTCACAAAACTACGCAAATCAGGAAAGGACAGCGTCTTGCGGTTGTCACAATAAAAAGGAGAAAGCCAACCGCTGGCCCAAGTAAATGGCTGCTCCGGCTGCAACTTGATTGCCTTTACCGCCAAGAGTTTTTCGGCGAGGAGATGTTTTACTGTTTCCATAAAAAGATATGTGTTTGACTATTGGTGGCGAAGTTACGAAGAAAGCACGTAAAGTGGAGCGCCTCAGCAAGCATAAATAAAGCGATCTTTACCAAATTCGTCTTTGCGGCAAACAATCTGCTGATAACCGGCAGCACGAAAGGCGTCGGCCGTGGCTTGCCGCAGGGCGGCATTGATTTCTACGAAGACCTCTTCAGCCCCCAATTGGGCCAAGGCTTTATAATAGCGCAAGGGATCATCATCGGGCACGAACAAGGCTTGCGCCGGCTCGAAATCGACAACGTGGGCGGCCATCTCTGCTCGTTCCTTTTCGCAAATATAGGGCGGATTGCTCACCACAACCGTAGCGGACTTGCGCGGCGCAGTAAACAAATCTTGTACCTCAAACTGCACATCAGCGCCCAAGCTTTCGGCATTTTTGCGGGCCACGTCGATCGCTTCAGGTGAAATATCCCAAGCGTGCACCGTGGCTTCCGGGCGGCGCAGTTTCAAACTTATGGCTATGCAACCTGAACCTGTGCCTACGTCTAAGAAACGCTGCCCGCGCGCCGCTTCTGCAGCCCAGCGCACAAGTTCTTCTGTCTCCGGCCGCGGAATGAGTACGGCGGGCGAGACGTAAAATGGTCGACCATCAAAACAGGTCGCCCCTAAAACATACTGCACCGGCTCTCCTGCGCCCAAGCGGCGAAGCATAAAGGCGGCTCTTTCTTGTTCTGCCGTGGATAATTGGCTAACTTTGTCCGCATAAACATCCGTTTTGCTCCAGCCAAAGGCTTCTTCGCAAACCAGAAAGGCAATGGCCTGTGCTTCGCGTGCATCATAATGAGCAGCCAGGACGGCGAGCAATTGGCGATAAAAATCTTTCACGCTGCAAAAGTAATGGAAATAAAAGATATATACATGCATCGATGCCTCCGCTTGGCGGAAAATGGGCGCTTGTCGGCACCTCCCAACCCGATGGTCGGGGCGGTCATCGTCTATAAGGATCGCATCATCGGCGAGGGTTATCACGCGAAGTGCGGCCAAGCGCATGCGGAAGTTAACGCTATCGCATCGGTGCGCCCGGAGGATCGTCCGCATTTGCAAGATAGCACGCTCTACGTCAGTCTGGAACCTTGCGCGCATTATGGCCGCACACCGCCTTGCGCCCGCCTGATTCTCAATACGGGCATACCGCGCGTCGTCGTAGGTTGCGAGGATCCCTTCGATAAAGTGGAGGGGCGCGGCATTACGATGCTGCGTGATGGGGGTGTACAAGTGACGGTCGGCGTACTGGAGCAGGAATGTCGCGAACTCAATCGACATTTCTTTACTTTCCATACGAAGCACCGCCCATATATTACGCTGAAATGGGCTTCTTCGGCCGATGGTTTTGTCGACAGTTGGCGCGAAGATGAAGCAGCAGCACCCATCAAGTTGTCGAACGCACATAGTTTGATGGACGTGCACCGCCTGCGCGCTTATCATCAAGCCATTTTGGTGGGCCACGGCACGCTGAAAGCTGATCATCCGCAACTCAATGTGCGCGATTGGGTAGGCTCAAATCCGCAACGCTTAGTCTTGGGGCACGTGGGCGAAGATGAGTTGCCGGCAGGGTTTACGGCTTATGCTGATGTGGCAACGTTGCTACAATCGCTCACAGAGCAGGGCGTCCAGAGTTTGTTGGTAGAAGGCGGCCCTCAAACGCAGCGCGCCTTTATCGAGCGCGGACTTTGGGATGAAGCCATCGAGGAACTCTCGCCACTTACTTTAGGTAGCGGTGTGCCCGCTCCGCGCCTACCGGTCGGCATTCCTCGAAAAGTTACGACGCACTGGGGACACACGTTGACGACTTGGCGCAATAGTTGATTGGAGCGTAAATGTTCTGTTTGCTATACAAGTCTGAACACGACAACCGACTTCGCAAGCGATTAAACAGCGAGAGCAATACCGCAAATGGAACTAAACGAAGCGATAGCGCAAGCTATGTATAGAATAGAACAGATTGGAACAGGACTTCAGCAAACAGTTAGTTTCAAGTCGGAAGCCGATGCAAATAGGTATTGGAAATTCTTTGTGGAAAACGAAGACGTTGTTCGCGCTGAATATGTGAATCCCTTGCTGATAGCCGATGTGGGTTATTCGCTTCGTCAGCTTAAGCGTCTTGACTTCTTAAACTGCATTTTACCCATTCCTATTTTCTCTGAAAGATTTGTTGAAAAGAATGCCGAAACACTGAAAGACGACTTACTTTTCTTTCCGTGTAGCGTGCAGAGCAAACACGATATTCTGCCTTTCTATATGGGGCGCATACTGAATATTTCCTCCATTTTGGATGTTGAAAGCTCAGGGAAATGACAACTTACTGATGGTTCGTGGATTCCCGATGTGCCTTTTGTCTACCATAAGGCCAGCAATGACCACTATATTGTGCGCGATGCAACATACCGAAGTCACTACGTAGCATTGGAAAGGCTTAGAGAAATAGGCCGCGACTATCGGATAGAATGGAACAAGGTGGCGCTAAACAAGGCGTAAAGTCGCAATAAAACAAGCTATGCGTATTGACGAATTCGATTTGTTTACCTTCTCTTATTTCTGCATCCCTTTCGAGCAGATCGCAGCCTTCTTGCAGCAACAATGGGGAAACAACGAGAAATACCAACTCAAGCAGACGCCGTTCAAGTTCGACCTCTTCGATAAAAGCCCACAAAAGGGCGGCGCCCATTTCGAGAAAGCCTACTTCTTCGTGCCTAAGCGTCATCGTGACAAGTGCATAATGGTTTCTAATTATGCCGACGGCCTGACTTCGTGGGTCTACCGAATAACGGAGGCTTTAAGAGGAAAAGCGTACAGCTTCTGCTTGGCAAAGGACAAACAAGCTGATACGATGAATGCCTTTTGCTGCATAGAGCGTGGGCAGAATCTGCGAACGGTCTATGCTATGAAGGATCCCAAGTGGACGTTTTACAGTCAGGGCGCCGAGCAATTCTTTGAAGAAGCGCACTTGTATCAACAGAAATTGATTCGGAAAAGAATGGATAAGCGCATCCTCATAGCTTATTGCGCACGCTTAGGTCTTGATATTACGGACGATTTGTTTTGGAAAAGCGAGCAGTCGATATTGGTAGAACGAATAGCGTGGTGAGCCACATTCCGAAAGCGCAATAACATTGTACACTTGAAACAATAAAAGACGATGGAAGAAATAGCGTTTAAAGCCAAGGTTATAACGGCCACAAAAAGCAGCAAAGACAACTATTATATGGTAGGGTTGGCCGATGACGAATACAACTATGAAAAGTATATTCTGTTTCAGCGGCCCATCAAATTGGACAAAGACGATGATCCGGAAGCCGACAGCAACGGATTATATGCTGAATGTAATGGCGATGTCTGCTACAATGGTTGTCGAGCGGCAACTCTTACCAGTCAATCCTTCCGTTTTGAGTTCGACGACAGCATTATCGTAGTCGATGTTACGGACGTAAAAATCGGCAAGCGGTTTATAGCCTATAGTCGGGAAATATTCAAAGAATTGCTGAAACTGCCGGATAACAGCATCCTTTAATCTCTTGGCAGAATAGATAAAAGCAAACGCACCTACCATATTAATGAGCAAGGCGGGTTTACTTTACCTGAAAAGGTCGAAGGAATAAAAGATAGAACGAAATAGCCCCAATTCTGTTGAGGCGAGGCTGATGACGCCCAAAAACCAGCCTAGCATATGGCTTATAATCAAGATCATATAGAGCCGTGAAACTTTCCTATAAGAGAAGAAAAATTGTCTTATAAGAGAATTTTTCCGATCCTATAAGACAATTTTTGCGATCACCTAAGACAATTTTTCCGATCACCTAAGAAAGTTTTGGCGCTCTCCTAAGCTTATTTTTGGGCGTTACAGACGGACGGAAAATAAGGACCGATGCGTCGCGCCCGGCAAGGCGCAGTGCAGCGCTTGCGTGCTAAAGTGTTCCTCCCCCTCCTTTCAATCAGATAAAACAAACCTTGAAGACTCACGACACCGCCCCACACATATCTTTATCAAGAACTTATGTTCTACCTTACAGCATATTGCTTTTTTAATAAGCCCGAGGTGCCACCTGTATGTAAAAAATAATAGCTGATAAAACTATTTACATCTTAACCTTATCCCGAACTAACGTAATCTATATTGGGAAAAACGAAGGATTTCCCACTGCAATGCAACAGTGAGAAATCCTAATATTCGATTTGGATTAATCTAAATCCAAATTGTAACTGATAGCAGTAACTTAAAACTAATTGGTAAGGTCCTGCACCAACCTACTCGCACAGCCCTGACCCGGGACTGTATCATCTGAAAACACAATACCATTAATAGTAAATCTTACATGGTACATTCCTTTAAAGGCAGTTATAAGTCTTTTATTTTGATATGTGGAAGTGGAATAATTACCATGTTGCCCCCACTCATTCAGCTGTGCTTGCCCTTGATTTCTGTAAGCCGTCAGTGGAAGAAATACTGCACCACTTTTCTTTATCTTCTCATAAGTCGTCGCATTTAAGGAGGAATTGCTCGCATTTCCAAACTTATCTTCGTTACGAGTAAACACTTTCTTTGCTTCCTCAATAGGCATGTTATCGGGGAAGATTAGAAAACCTCGCAACTCTGCCGGTTGGCTGTCATTTCTTTTATTATCGCCATTCTCATCAATAAAGCATTTTGCCCATTTAGGCGTATTCCCCCAACTACGCTTACTATTTTTATAAGCGCCATTGGAAAACAAGTATTCCCACTCTTCTGCTGTTAGCACACGCGTCTTTTTAGAACCCACATGCAACTTATTCCCATAGTCGTACTGAGTTTCCGTATATGTTTGCGGATATGTCGGACCTGTATATTTATAATCAACCAACGTCGGATTATTCAGCGTTCCCCATGATGGAAGGTCAAAATAACGATAGGTTTCCGGAGATATATATTCCTTGCCATTGTACATAACTGTAGAATATGTATAAGAACCACCGGTTTTGCCATTTCTTGGCATTGCCATTTCCCACTGTTCCGGTGCTAACCTATAGTACCCTGCATGCAATTTGTAATTACCAGTCACTTTAATGGGTTTTGAAGCAGCCCATCTTACAAAATCATTGGCTTTCAGCTCTTTTGGCTTCATCGTTGATGATGAATACGTCGTCATAGGCATTACATACTGCATATTGCCGTTGGTAATAGCCACTTTCTTATTATCGCTAACAGAGAAAGTCGCTTTTTGACCGCGATAATAAACGAAAGACGCTTCCTCCGGATAATCCTTTAAAACAGGCTGGGTAGCAACTACTGTGTTGAAAGAACCGGAATAATATGCATCGAAAGTCGGAGAAGCAGTGGCAGGAACTAATGTTACATAGAAGTCTGTTACCCCTTGCGGAAACATAATGCTTCCATCAGTATTGGCTTCATTTATATCGGTTTCCACAACACCGGTCGCATTTCCGTCATTCAAATTTACACTTGCGACGCAGTAAAGACCGGTGCCTCGCATTCCAACCTGTTGAATCGGCGTTCCGTTACTTGTCTTCATCGCAAAATGGGCCACGGCAAAGGCATTCTTCAACTGTATGCCACCTTCTATTTCTGCTTTATTTCCGGAAACAAGAATCTGCCCTGTGCCCGAGAGCACACTGTAGTTTTTCAAATCTCCCAGCTTGCCTGTCTGCTGAGAAAGGTCGATCATTAGCTTACCGGCTTTAGCTTCGTCATTACTGATGGTCCTACCGGTATAGAAGAAGCGGTAATATGATCCGCTTGTTACATTCTTTCTTGGTATTGTTCCGGTAAATATACCTTTTTCTTTACCTGCTTCCGAAGCAAGCAATTTCAGTTGTGTGACTTCCTTCTTATTTGTCGATGGGTTAGTCGTTATTAGCTGCAGCATATCGTCCTTTTCCCATTTCCATGGACTTGCCTTGCCACTCTTTTCTGTTATCACTGCCCTTGTAGCAGTAGAATCCTCAGTTGTTCCGGCTGTAATGGTAATGGTCAGCATTTCTTCTTTCGGAACGACTTTTGGTTTTGTGTTATCATCTAGTTCTGAAGAACAAGATTGTGTGAATAACGAAGCTGCCAAGCACATAAACGGCAATAATATTCTTTGTTTCATTTTTAACTCCATAAATCTGTCCGATCAATAAACATTTGATTTTCGTTTGATAAAATCTCTCTAATAAGCTACCTTTCTCGACTGGCGAGCTAAGCATGGTCTTTCCTGATAGTCTCTATTAAATCCTTATCGTCACACAAAGTAATTTACCGGTCAACCACCTTGTCCGGTGTTCCAAGGATCATCAGGATCTTGGCCTACGTCATCATTGTCCATTGAGGAACCTACACTGTGAGTCATTAGATGTGGGTGTTCTATATAAAACAATTGACATCTCGGCTCTATATATTTTCGTTTACCAATATGCTTGGTTAACTCATTTGATGATAATTCTTTCTTTTTCATCTTATTCTGAATTTATACGCAGATCCGGGATAATATTTTTCTTGGTGACCTGCTGAAATTGTTATACTCTCTCTAGTGTGTTAGACAAAAACAGGGTTTAGCATTATTAGAGATGGCAAAGTTACGATAAATCACATATAAAACCCCAAAAAGGTGACGATAATTTTAAGATCAAGGCTTAAAAAAGATCTTTTCTCGTTTTTACTATCGGAAGACGTTATCGTAACGACAAACGTACAATGTCAGAAAGCGACATAATGACCATTATGGTGTGCTAACATTTCGAAAACATCCTTGTGCATCGACAAAAATATCCGCAATGCCGTTGCGTGGCTATTGCGGATAGGAAAAAGGAGAAAGAAACAAGCGCTGAGGATAGTCGTCAGCTATAATCGCTAATTAGCCTTGCCCTTCGTTCGTTGCAAAATAGGACAACCCTAATGACCGATTTGATATTATTTTACGATGACCTTCTTGCCATCAATGATATAAATGCCGGGAGGCAGTTCGCCCGCCTCGTGCGCATCTCTTACTTTCACACCATTGATTGAATATACAGCGCCGGCCTCTTGTTGAGGAGCAGCAATAGCGTTGATACTAGTCGTTGTATTTCGATCTATGAGTCGGACGTTGCGTAGATAATATCCACTGCCGGCAATTTGCAGACCGTTTTCGCGCAACATCTTGACGTGCTCAGCCTTGAGTTCGATTCGATAGGGCATCTCCTCGCGTGAAGCAGACAGGTCTATACTATTATTGAACTGCGGCAAAAAGATTTTTCCTTTCGCACTTACATCACGCACGACAAACTCCAATTGCCGGCCTTCACGCACTTGATCGAACATCAGTTTTGGTATGATGACCTTGGCTTCATCCATGTGCTTAAAACCATTCCAAAGGCTGCTCTCCTTTACCTCGTGCACGAGGGAAAAGATACGAATGTTATCACCTTTTACATAGCACCCGTCTTTCTTTAATGCCTCCAGCATATGGTTGTCGGTAACATAGAAAGTGACTTGTGCGTCATTTCTCGCAACGTGAGGCTTAAGCGCAACGATGCTCGCCCCTTGCTTGCTGCATATATCTATAGATGACGGCCCCACACCACGATGCTCGTTAGCAGAAAGCGTATCGATGTCGAGGATGAGTTTGTCGCCTACTTTCAATTTACCCAAGCGGCCGGTTGGTATTTGGAACATACCCTTTGTTTGTCGCTGATCGTCGGCTGCAGGCTGAGAGCCAATCCAGATTAGTCGGTTAGCTCGTTTATAGACGCGCAACCAGTCAATATCCATCACATAGTTCTTGGGCACTTTGTTGATATCGTTATTATACTGCGGATCTTCTTCCGGATAAAGCACACCGCCGCCCTTGTTCTTTTCGCTGTCGTCATGCTTACCGCCAATCTGGCCCGTGATGGCCACATCCCATACGCGATCAATGCCAAACTTCATATTCTCCTTTTTCAAGAGGGCATTGTAGCGATAGGGATACTTATCTTTCATCGGCTTCTTATCTCTTGGATCAATGACATTATCGGCCGTCTTGTGCTCTATGGTACGGAAGACGGACCTTACTCGGCCGTCTAATAAGAACGTTACGGCCAAATGGCGAGCGGAGTCGCCCGGCTCAGGATCAATCTGCGCCCCATAGACGTGGAAGTCATCCGAAGGGTTAAACGAGATGGGCTTTATACGGTCTGTATATGCATTATGATTATAGCCATTTACGAATACATACTGCTGCTTCTTTTTGTCATAGACCATACCTAAGTTGTAGTCTAAGCCGTGAATAGACTGGTGCACATATCGATTCGCATTGCCGGAGTTGTATCCATGTTTACCTGCGAAGGCGCGGGCATCATCGTTTACGAAGAATTCTTCCAAATCGATCTCAAACAGACTCGATCCATTGCTATGACGAAGCCACAGGGACATCCAAGTGCCAATGCAGAAAGGAATCTTCGCTTTTATCTCAATTCGCGAGTAAAGCGGATAATAGTTGCCGCCCCCATCTGCATCTCGACCGGAAAGTGCTCCGGACCACCATCCTTGCTTCGTATAGCCATGCTTAGGCGGGATAGGGTCGCGCATCTTCACGCTATAATCGGTATTCGACGGATCGCCATCTTCCTTACGAAGCCCCGTGCGTATAGCTTCGCGCGTGGCACGTATCGAAGCCAAGCCATTGCGCACCGTGACCATTTGGTCGCGATAGGTCTGCGCCATGCCTTGATCTTTGTTGTTGCCATAGGTATCAAAACTATACCGCTTTGTTTTATCGCCATAGAGCCCCCACAGCTTCCGGTTGATCGAGGTTCCATTAAACTCATCTCCTCCATAATAGCGCCAGCCTGTCAAGGGAGGGATTCCGACTTGATTCTCTTGTGCGGACAGTTTGAGCAAAGCCAAACTTAAGGCACATATCGTGATGACAGCTTTTCTCATATACTTTTGTTTTTATATTTGCGCAGTTGCCAACTACACGGATTATGTAAATACTTGAAAGCGGCCCTTCGGCAACAAAATGCTTCGATAACGCTAAAACCTCTGCCGCCGGCAAAGGTGAGCCAAGGATAAAACCGACCTTCACCTGCAAAAATACAGGATTCTCTCAAAGCCAACATATGGAAAAATACTGACGAACGCGAAAGAAGCGTAAACTACCGCAAATGTCTTTACCGTTTGTTTTTGAATATAAAATTAACGCGTTTATTGGTTAATATTCTTTCCAAAAGCATCTCGAGAAACGCGCCGGATGCGGACAATAGAAGCCATCTCAATCAGCCTCCTCACAAAAAGCACAAAGCAACTTCGTCGCACGAAGCACGCTTGCGCCGACAAAGCCTTTGGCGAACAAGCGCCATTATATATATATGAGAAGGCCTCAGGAGGTAAGGGTTGTCACTCCTGAGGCCTTTTTAAAACAACGTATTCCTATTGTAGATATTCCGCTTAGTCTATCTTCGGATCTTCGCAAATTGGCGATATCTTTAAAAAGCCGTAGCAGAGGCCGTAAAGCTAAAAATGATATCCGGCAGATTGGCAATAATAATCGGCCGGTCCTTTTTCTTACGAATAAAGCCATAGCCCACCCTATATAAAGATGGACTGCTTAAATCCTTATTTATCGGTAACGAGGACTTTCAGCGTCTTGTTTGCCCACTTTACAATATATATACCTGTGCCTTGTGCCGCAAGTTTGGCTGCGCCTTTGTAGCTCATCGCTTTATCAACGAGCATACCATTGGCCGTATAGAGAGCTACAGTTTCGCCATCGGCAATACCTTCTACGTTGATCGTATTGTGAGCGGCATAAGCTTTAACTTCACCATTAGTAGCGGTCGTAGCAATGCCCGTCGGCTTTGCGCCTTCGTAAGGTTCCGGCGCAGTTGAACCATAATTGTCAAGATCCAAGGCAAACACCGGCCACTTTTTATCTTTGGCAATCTTGACATCGCTCACAAGCGCCACATTCTTCTCAAGCGTAACCGAGATTTCAGTAACATAAAGTCCCTGCAAGTTAAGACCGCCGTAATCATCCCACTCGTCTGCACCATAAGCAACATATACGGGGAGCGCCTTCATAAACTCAGTCATACTTTCACCCTTTATGTTATTGCGTTGCATTTCTATGTGTCGCAAACTTGATTCTGCCGCTAATTTAATTTCTGAAATCTTATTGTTGTAACAGTTCACCTGCTCTACCTTCGGGTTCTTACTAAGGTCGAGCGTTCCTTCAATAAGGTTATCGCGACAGATGAGCGAGGTCAACTTAGGATTTTGGCTAAGATCAAGTTGCTTTATACTATTGCCGTAACAGCTCAAATCGGCGAGTGCAGGCATCGACTTGAGATCTATGTCTGCCAAATCCTTATTGTTGCCACAGTAAAGCGTAGCTAATTCGGGGACATAATTCACCTCCAACTTTGTAAGTTCGTTGTCGTCGCAGTAGATTTCTCGCAGTTGCGGTTGATTAGTAATGACGATTGAGGTAAGCTTATTACTGCTACAATCTATCTTCGTTATCTTTCCGTAAAGCGTAACCTCGGTATCTGTAAATATCAACTGGTCTTGTTCGTTATACGATGCACCTTTTATTCCAATCTTTTCTCCTTCCTTTGCACCAACCTTCAAAGAAAAGATATCTCCTATAGCTCTATTGGTCTTGAGTACAATCGTATTGGGTTCAGTGCTTTCCTCCTTGATACCTAAGAAGTTTTCGTTCCATTCCTCATTTGCTTCGTAACTTGTCTTTGCTCCGAAAGGGACATAAAGATAAGCAGTATAGTTCTTAAACATAACCCCAAAGGCTCCCGTATCTGCGGCAGGAGCCTTAGTAGCCGCAACGTGTAGCTCGCGTAACTTCTTGCAAGCATCTATCGCTCCAACCTTCACATCAGTAATGGTAGCCGGCCAATACATACGTTCCAACGCCTCAGCATTACAACACAAACTGACAGGAATAGTCGTAACTCCTTCGTTAATGTAAATATCCTTGAGATTTACAGCACCTTCGAATATGCCTTGATAGATGGTTGTAACGGTTGACAGCGTCTTATACAATGGTCTTTTGTCTGCCAACGGATAAGCCACGAGTGTGGTTTCGTCAGCGCTATAAAGCACACCATCTACAAGTTTGAAGTTGGGGTTGTTCTCAATTTCTATCTTTTCAAGTTGCTTACAAGCGGCAAACGAGGCTTGTCCAATCTTCTCCAACTTATCGTTCAGTACGGCTTTCGTAATTTGTGTACCATATAGAGCGTTATCACCTAATGTTCTTAACGACTTCGGAGCGATAAAATCTGTAATCGCAGTCATATAGAGAGCGCTCCTTCCTATACTTTCCAGACCATTAGGAAAGTTAATGTCGGACAAGGCAGAGCAACTCATAAAAACACTCTCGCTCAATTTCTTTATAGCTTCCGGCAATACAACCTTCTTCAATTTAAGACATTTGAAGAATGCACCGGCCCCAATTGACGTTACCGTCTTAGGGAAAGTAAGTGTCGTTAGCGATGGATGCTTACGCAAGGTGTAGCCTGGAAATACTGTCGTTTCCTTTCCTTCAGCGTCTACGATGGCAGCATCTAAAAGGTTTAATGCTTCGAGCGCACCTGCCTGCATAAGTGCGTCAATGTCGGTGGAGTTGATTTTCCCGGTAATGGTTAGGTCTTTAACGGTCTTTAAGTCTTCTCCAAGCATTGCCGACAAAGTTCCCGGTTGAGTAACATCTACGGTTTTCGTTGTTTGTGCGTTTAAAGTGCAACAGAACAACACAGATACAAGTAGTGTAAATAGATAACTTTTTCTCATAGTTGTGATGTTTTAGAGGAAATTTTCAATGCCCACAAAGATATCATATTTACGGTTAAGCAACAAAGTTAATCAACAATATGTTTTCCATTTCAAGAAAAAAATATAACATAACGTGAGTTCGACGAATTCACGTTAATTATTTGAATGTTAATGCCTTAAAGTTACAACAAATTTCACTAATCACCAAATTTATAAACACTTATAATTCATCGAACTCACGTTAAATAGGATTGTAAGCAGCTCCAATCCTCACTTCACAAACCGGAAATAAAAACGGACTGACACTCAAAAGCGTCAGTCCGTAATTGATTTGAGCTCCATCGGATATAAACTATATCCGTAAAGCCCCTTTACAAAACAACTACTTCACAAGATATTTGCGACCATTGATAATGTAAATGCCCGGGCGTAAATTGCGCAGACTTTCAGACTGCTTGCGAACCAAGATGCCATTAAGCGTATATACATTGTAGGCAGCGGTTTCGTTGCGTCCGATGGTCTCAATGTTGTTTACGACCTGAACAGTGACGGGTTCAGATTCCGAACCATCGAGATATACTGCTGTAATGCTATAGCTATGGGCTGCATCAACGTTGCCAAGCACATCAGTGAAGCTCGTTTCGGCAGTATTGCCTCGATAAACCTTATCGCAATAGATATTGTAGCTTGAAAGGATATTGCCGGTTTCGTAGCTTACGTCGTCAATCATAAAGATTGAGGCTTGGTCTTTCGACGTATTCTGATGAATGGCAAAGTAGCGAGTTCCTGCGGGTAACTTAACACTGATTTCTGTCCAATTAGCAGATTCCTGCACGTGCGTTTCGCCAATCTTCACGAAGTTCAAAGTATCAGTATCAATTGATGAAGCCAACACGTCGAAGGTCTCACGCCCTGTGGTTTGTGACTTAACGTTGTTTACCCAGAAGTGAATGGTCTGCTCCTTGCCTGAAAGCAATGGACTAATCAACCAGTTGTCAGCTTTCACATAGTCTGTTCCGTTCCTATTAAATTGGTAAATAGCAACGGCTGCGCGCTTACCTGAATGAGGAGCCAAACCTTGCCCGCCACCAAAGACGTCGCTTGGCTGCCAGTTCATAAAGGCAAATTCTTCGTCTTGATGCGGATAAGAAGCCTTCTCCGAAAGTGCGCCGGCACACCCGTGGTCGGCGTCAATCGTTGTCCAATCGCCAAAGGTCGTAGACCAAGCATCGTAGCTTTCAAAGTCGTCTTTGACGATGTTCGCTTCAATGTTGGGCGCCTGCCAAGTGAGCTGAACCTTGTTATCTCCGACCGATTCAGCCTTCACGTCGGTTGGAGCGGCAAGTTTCGCGGCGATCAATTTTACAGATGCATTTGCCGCGTTATTATTGGCTTCAAGATCGTTTGCCATTTCTACTCTGGCCACAATATTCATATTCTGCGACTCGTCCAAAGAGGTCGTCTTCACAGCTACGGGGATTCTCGCTTGTTGCATCAGCATCAAGTCTTGATCAATCGTAGAAGTGTAGACCTCCTTATTGTTGGCCGTTACGATCAACTTCGCGCCGCGGATATTATCCAGCCCTCTATTAGTCACTCTGACGTCAAGGTTGATAGATTGACCTTTCTTGACGCTCTCTACCGTCGTCATCGAGATAGAAGCATCTCTTTGAAGAGGATCCATCACGTTGATGTTATCAAAATAGATCGGCGTCGCCTCAAGAGAAGCGTTGGCCGTACCGCGGATTCGTACACGGAAGTAATCTTGTCCGAGAAGCTCTGAAGGCAGATCAAGTATTACATGATTCCATTTGCCCTCTCCCGCAGCAGCCGTAGAGAAGTCGCACGACCAGAAGTTAACAGATGAGCCATCTTTTTTCACCAACTCTATGCCCAACGAAGCCTTTGCGCCGGGTTGTGCGTAATAGTCGAAAAGAAGTTTGGGCGCTTTTGCACCTTTCAGACTAATCTTACCTGTAACAATAGCGGCTGTACCCGGATTTACCGGACGGAACACAATAGCACCGCCATCATTATCAATCGTCTTATCGTTGACGATATCCCAAGTAATCTCCTTATTAGGACGCTCGATAGCAAAGAATTGGCCTTCGAGTGTAAGGTCTTTGAAACTGTTATGGAATGGAAGCAGGTAAGGCGCACCGACCACAATAGCACCTACGCCGTAAAGGCTGGAGCCCATCGCCGTATTTGCATTTACGGCCCACTGCTTATAGTCTTGTATTCCTTCGTTGTTTTGGAGTCCGTTTACAACGAATTCCGTACCGCCTTGCACTGAACCAATCTTCTCATCCACTGCACCGGCGTCTGTTACATTATATATATCATAACGCACTTCTGATGGGAGAATAACGCCACCATTAGCACCCTTCACAGGTTGCCACGTTATTTTTGCAGATGTTGTCTGGTCAATGACGCGCACAGAAGGCACTTCAGGTTTATCCATACCAACATACAACTTCACCAAAGCGCGTTCGCCCGGTTCATCGCCATTAAACGCCACTACAGAATATTCGCCAAGGCCACGCTTTGCCTTGTCATCGGTTGCAGTAATAACTGCCCCAACAGACGGATTTGTGATCGTCTTTATAATATAATTGCCCTTGCGTATTTCTACTCTCGAAATCGAAGACAACGCAGCTCCGCCAACAGTCTTGGTCGGCGTCGTGAACGTAAAGTTTACTTTGAGAGCCCCTGTCGGGTCTGCCGTAGCTTTCAGATTCGTCACAGCCGCAGGTCTTGAATCCTCAGCTGATTCAATAGAGAGCGAATCCATATAGAGGAAGTACGTCTCTGCATCAGAAATAGCGTGGAAACCGAAGTAATAATCGCCATCTGTCGTCGGCGTGAACGTGTTGCCAAATCGCTGATAAGCAATAGAAGCAATATCGGTAGGCGCAACAAGTTCGTTAGTCATATTAGCCACCTTATTGCCATTACCCCATTTTACTTCTATGCGCTCCGGGTAATTAGCGAGGCCCGCACGCGCACTGAAGTTCAGCTTATAGCTCTTACCGCCCTTGAGGTGGATAGGAGGCGTAATGAGCCAATCATTACCATTGATGCTGCTATGCTTATAGAAGAAGCAGTTTGTGCTACCACTTAGCCACTTCCACGTAGTACCATCGTAGTTAGCATCAACAATCGTGTAAAGTTCAGCATCTGATTCTGTCAGGAAATCATCAAAGAACGGCGCCTTGAAGGCTGTGCCTATTGACTGCCCGTTACTTAAAGCATATTCACTTTCGTGCTTTTCATTCTTTACGCGAATAGCATAAGAATACTTCTTCAGGAGGTCTGAAGGAATCGTCTCTGTATAGGTTGTCGTAGTATGATCAGCAGCGACAAGTGTCGTATCGCCATCGGCCACTTTATAGATATCATACTTCAGCGTACCCAGGAAGCCATTATGAACAGCTACGGTAGGCGCATTCCACGTAAGCGTAGCCAGATTAGCCGCATCAATCTTTAGTTTTACGTTCTTTGCGGGCAATGGCGTATCATAGCCTACAAAAATCTCTTTCTTTACTTTCGGACTTGGTCCTACATCATTACTTACCGTCACGGCTATCTTATTCATGCCTTCCGGAAGCGTCACCATAGCCTCGCACATTTCGCCGGCCTCCACCGTGCCCGACGCTACGTCTTGCCTATTGCTGGTTATCTTATAGTTAAGCATGCCGTTAAGCGACTTTCCGGCAAAGGTCTCATCGGGAGCGCGAAACTTAACCTTACCCGTTAGCGATGCGCCTACAAACTCGCAAGAGAGGCTTCTCACCTTATCCGGCGCACCATCGGCGGCCTTGGGTGCCGGTATCGTCAGGGCCATTACATTCGTACTACCCATACCGCCAATTTGCGTTACGTGTCCATCCGTCAAGTCTACGGTATACAACATAGACAAACCGGTCGAGTCGACTGAAGCCCAATAGAACTCATCGGTACGCGGGTCAATCTCTCCACTTTGGAAATAAGCGTTGCCGTTGTGGCGAGCTACTTGCACGCCGGTTGAACCGATAAGAGTTTCCAAGCCATTGATGCGATCGATGTGATAGAGGTTACCATCGGTAGCCACACCAAAAGCCTCGCCTTGGCTCGTAATACCCATCGCCACATATTGGTGCTCGGATGGGCCAATGGTCGTTCGCGTCATCGTCTGATAATCGATCACACCAAACTCTCTGCTCGTCAAGTCGGCATTATAAAACTGGCCAAACACTTCGCCCGTTCGCGGGTCGTTGGCCGTTTCTGTAGCGACTACGCGATAGTCCCTCAACACTTCGGGCTCGCCGATCATTTCCCAAGTGCGCGTATCCCAAGCGATGTGAACGACAAGCAGGATGCCCCAGCCGGAATAAGTCGTGTCAAGATAGATGCCGTGCAATTGCTCTGCGTCCTCTACAAGGCCGCTTCCGGCATTGAAGTATCCTTTATCATAACTGCCTAAAGGATTAAATTTAATGTTTGGCGTGGGGTTGAACCAGCAAATACCGACGAAGTTGTTTGAAAGGATGTTGGCCCACAACTCCAAGTTGGGCAGCACCGCAAGCCGTCCTTTATCAAACTTCGGCATCGGCAGCGTCCGTCCATCCATCACCTCGCGCAGCAAAGAGACCTTTTGCCGAGGTAGCATCATCTGGTTTAACAATGGGAAAGGCTTAGATTCTTTGAACTTCACGTCCGCCTTTTTCCCTCCCGGTAGCGCCTTTTCAAATTTGAACGGCGCTTCCGTTTTCGGCCCGGTCTGAGCCGATACCGAAAAAGCCATCGTACAAGCAAAGGCTAAAGCGGCAAGAAAGTACTTTGTTCTTTTCATAGTTGTGTTAGGATTAAATTATTAAATAGGATATTTCGAGCGACTCACAACAAAGGTCGGTGTTTCTGATAGAACGGGCTAAGCTGAGAGAAGAATCCTGCCTGGCGCTCCGGTTCATATAAACGACAGCGACAGCATGTGCAAACAACTTAGTCTTTCTCATAATTATGACAAATTATCGGACTATTCAATGCCCACAAAGATATCGTATTTACTATTAAGCAACAAAGTTAATCAACAAAATGTTTTCCATTTCAAGAAAAAATATAACCTACGAAAACAAATCCGGACGCAAAAAAAGAGATGGCCCACGAGAGCTGTAAGCCAAGCTTATGCCTTATTGTAGAGACCTCAAGGACGAAACTCATAGCCACAATGCCCCACGCTAAGCAAAAAGGGCATCAGCAAGCGCACCGGCGAAAAGCCTACGATCTACTCTACCCCGCGTCGGCCGCTTTACCGACTTCCGCTTTATAATGTATTGCTGTATGCTTCAGAAGTCGCGCCGAGAAGCCGCGTATAAGTGACGCTCAAAGAGAAGAATAAAAAAATGACGCCCATCAACAAGAATAAAAAATCGATCGCTTAGCCACTTTCGCAACAATCTGCCCGATTGCGCCAACAGAACTTAGGCTTTCGAACACGAAAAGGCGAACGCGATCTTTTTTATCACGAGAAAAAAAGCGTACCATCACGAGAAGAAGATCGTATCATCACGAGAGGAAAGTCGTACGCACACGAGGAGAAACCAAATAATGACGAAGGAATCGAGCGCACTTTAAGACAAAGGCGGCTAAAAACAGGCCGCCACGCGTGAGATTCAAACAATATTTCTCCTCACTTAAAAGCAATATTTTTTTAATTATAACCTCCAAGCGCAAGTGCCTCATCGAAGTTTATTATGACTCGATTTTGCGCAAAAAATTTCCCCGACAAACGAGTCCGGTCAAAACGCCGGGAGCCTTGCAAACGCGGCAAATGTAGACAGAATTGCGCCCGTATTGAACACCACCCGACCTTACAAAAAGAACACAGATATAAAGTCCGGCGCCTGCACCGCGAACATGTAAACGTATTAATTTTTAACGTTTTATATTTGTTTGCTATGTTCATCATCCTTATCTTTTCACCGCTTTTTGAGCAGAGAGAGTAAGCCCACAAAGCAGACTGCATAAGTATTTCGATGTAAACGCCAACGCCAAAAACCGGCTTTCGCACTACAGAGAACTATGTGCACCCAAAGTATGCCTACAAGGCATGTACAAGCCCTGTTTCGGGTTGCAGTCGTTTTACAGGCTATTAATATTTAGATAAAAACAAAACTTAATTAGAGGAATGAGATCAATTTATTTTCGACAGACCGCGCACAAAGGGCTCGTAGCGCTGCTACTCCTCTTTGTTGGCAGCCTCACAGCGTGGGCGCAAATGGTAACCATTAGCCCGCAGAGTGGAAAAATCATTTCCGCAAAGACGAAGAATACTCATGCCACAGAAGCGGGTTTTGGCGCGGGTTTTGGCGCAATGTGGAAGCACAACCAGCTTCAGCTGACCTACACTACATCCGACAATCCAAAGTTTTCTTCGGCCGGTGTATTTAGCAATCACACTTGCGACATCTATGCTTACAGCCGTTCAGGAAATGCCGCGGACGAGCGTATTATTCTAATCGCTGGTTTATATAATGTCTATAGCAACATTTCACTTCCCAAAGGCTATCGAATCACCAAATACGAGATTACGATAAAGAACAACTTAACGCTTGACCAAGATGGTGCTGTAGTTGGCAACAAATCTGGACAGGCTTGGGCTTCAACGCCACTTACTTTAACGCATTCTAGGACTTGGAAGTTTGGCGAAGTCGCTAAAGACAAGGTTCCAGATAACTCCCCAACAGGGACTGAGCCCACTTGGCTTCCTGGACTTACGCCTATTTCTATCGCCCCATATACCCCCGTCGATGAAACTCCCTACACCATAACTCGCGGAAACGGAACAACTGACGATTTGGGCAGCGACCTCTACTTTTGCTTTCATGGAAATGGGGTTAGCAAATTAGCCGCTATCACTATCGAATCTATCAAGATTTGGTTTGCGCCAGACATTAAGTTCTCCGTACCTTTATCCGCAACAAATAGTATTGACGAGAAAGTATCGCTTACGGAGAATGAGTTTACCATTGGCCGATTGGACATTGATGCTATCAAACAAAGAACGAAAGGCTCAAAGAAATTCTATGCATACGATCAGGAGAATCTTTCAGACGCATTGGCTTCGGTGAAGCTTTATCAAGAAGGCGCCGTGAACAATGGCACTTGGGATAAAGCAAAGGGGGAAAAGACGATAGCATCCATGCGCGTTGATAACACCACGTGGACGGCGTTTATGAATGGTACGTATTATGCGGAAGCTCCGACAACGATAAACATGAAGAAGACAGAAGAAAACTCTTCATACACCGTACCTGCCGGTTATCGCATCGTAGGTGCCAAGTTCACGGCTTCTCCGGGTAAAGCACAATCGGGCGGCACCTCAAATGGGTTTTATATAACCTCAACCGAAGGAAGTACTACGTACTATCTTAATTATAATTATAAATATGGCTATGCCCCATACGTAGCTTGGTCTACTACGGCCTCTTCTGTATGGAAACAAGACAGCTATGGCAGAATCTATACGAAGGTTGGCAGCAACAATTACTATCTTTATAACTATAATAGCACCATATATATTTATACAAACAATTATAGCTATTGGAAATTCCTCAGCAATGGAGATCTCGTAGAAGCTAGCACGTATTATCCGGTTCGCAAATCAGGAAATGCTACGCAGGTAAGCTATTGGACGGCACAAGGATCAACCCCCGTTAAGCGCCAAGCAACGCAAGCAGGCTACACGCCGCAAAGCTACACGGTAACGATTTATGGCAAGAATGGTACCGACGTGGCACAAACGCTGAACATTGCGCCGAGCCTTGGCCAACAGACGTATGAGTTGACGGATTTGAACAACGACGCCGTAAAGTTTAGCATCTCCGGCTTGCCCGCAGCAACGGAAGCGACCAACCCGGCACTGATGAATGTAGAAGTAATCTTAGAGCCGCTCAACCCCTTCATCAGCAATGTAAACGTAGTCTGCAAAGGCAAGAATAGCGAAGAGATCACACGTACATTTACTTCTACCGACTTCCAACTCGGTGGTGAGAAGTTTGTCTATAAAGTGCCTAAAGGCTTCGCCCATCCCGAGTCGGTTCAATTCTCCTTCCGCAATCTGCAATCTAAGTATGCCGATGATACGTATGCTAATTGTACGAATATGCCAAAAGGCAACTCTCGCTACAACTTCGCAGCATCTACTTATTACAACTTAGTGAATGACGACTTGTATGCTAATAAAAACGTTGTTGCCGACCACACTTACGCCGATAAGATTGACGTAGAAGTAGTTGGAAACATTCCGTTCAAGTTCAACAATATGGATGAACTGAGCAATACCAGCACGAGCACCGTCCAACGATACCTTACGGAGCAACTATTTACAGCAGCTGCTTATGCAAGTATGACGGGAGATGTGACCATCTACAACAACGGAACGCCGACGACGAGCAGCAATGTGCCGGCAGCGTTCAGCACCGATCAAGCTAAGCTCAAAGACTTGCAACGCAAGAATATGTATCTCTTTACGACAGACGAGACGCGCTACAACATTGCGCCGACTACGAAGGAGATGCACCGCGCCTTTGCTTACTATAAGACGACCATCGAGTTGCAACTGGCTGACTACACGCCGAAAGTAACTTGGAAGAAGATTTACGATAAGACGGATTACTACAAGAGCAGCGCCGACAAGGATAATACTGAGGCAATGTACGGCGCAGTCATTACGACGTCTGAGAACGCAGGTTATGACAATACCTCGCAGAACGCAACCACGACAACGGGTACAGCGTCGGCCGAGACCTTCGGCTACCTCACGTTAAACCAGATCAAGAACGCGATGACCAATGCGCTCTCAGCTACAGATCCGGAAGCACCGAGCAGTTTGTCGCAGGTACTTTATGTAGACAACTCTCAATTGTATACGATTGTGGCGCAATCCGGCACGGAGACCTCACCACTCTCATCAGCCGACTTTAGACAAGATTTGGCGAAGAACGCCATCGTCTATCTACCCTTCCGCGCAACGGCGCAGATGACGACAAACAATATGGGTATTAACGATAGCCACGGGAGCACAAGCTTTACGGCTACGCAAAACTTCCTACTCGAAGATCGCAACCCCTTCTTTGCTCCTTACGATATACAGTTGGCAGCAGGCAACTATGCTACTTACCAACGCAAGTATACGCAAGCCGGTTTTGGCGCTACGACTTATTCAACCATCGTATTGCCTTACAGCCTCTCTGTAGCAGCCGACGGCCTCCACGATGGCAACAACGGCGAACTCTCTAAGTTTAAGGTATACACGATGAAGCCTAATGGGTTCTCGTACAATGGTAACCCTGAACGCGCCGGCTTCGACTATAATAGTCCGACGGCAATGTTTAGCAACTTGACGAGCGACACGGAGGCAAACACGCCTTATCTGGTTTCGCTCCCCTACGACCCATCAAACGCAACCGTCTTTGAAGCACGTCAAGATGCAGCGCTCATCAAAGCGACACCAACTCACAGCGGACACGGATTCGTGAAAGGAACAATGGTTGCCAGCCAATATAATGGCACAGCATCGCAGTTTACCAACTACTACACATATAGTGGTAGCCAAGTGGCCAACGATGGCAGCGGCGACAAGATCTTCTACTTCTCTATCAATCGATTCTTGGCCGTTAAAAACTCGAAGAACCCCATCATCTATATCTATCCTTTCAGATCGGTATATGAGTTTGGCTCAACCTCTCAACTTCTGGCAAGATACTTGGCGATGTTTAACATTGCTTTAGACGACAACGCCGGAGAGACAACGGGCATCACGCCTGTTCAAGAGAAAGCCACTTTGGCCGTCACTACTGCGCGTCAAAGCATTATTGCCGCGGCCTCGCAAGACACCCGCTTGACCATCTACTCCGTAGCCGGCCGACTCATAAGTCAGTCGACGATAAAAGCCGGAGAGACGCGTGCATTCAGCGTACCCTCAGGAGTCTATATTGTTAACGGGAAAAAGATAACTGTAGAATAACGAAAAAATGGAAAGATATATCAAACCGGCTATAAGCCTCATACAGGTCGATACACCTGCGCTTCTGACGCTTTCTGATCCTGACCACGCTGAATGTCCGCCATTCGTAGGTTTCCGACCCAAAGAGAAATATTACGAAGAAGAGGAAGAAGAGGATACTGAAGAATAACAGCAGCCTCGACCACCTTCTTGAGCTATTGAGGCTCACGAACCAGGGCCTCAACAGACAATTAAAAGAAAGAGTTCGGTTTAGTACCGAACTCTTTTTTTGTTATCTTACGCAAGCTGCTAGTTGGCCCTATAGAGAAAGCGTTTATACATTTAACAAGGTATCTTCATCCTTTCCTAAGATCGGCTTTAGCACTCTTATCTTGAATCTTCTACGCCACCTGACGTAATTGGCAAAAAAGCGCATGCCAAAACTAAGCAACATCTTATCGTAACGATTTAGGTTTGCATCGCCTAAGTTTTTTAAGTATTCGGTTTCACGATAACGCTGCAAATCGAAATCGTAATAGAAATAATATTTGGCAAGGATGTTTAGCGTAATCTCCCGTAAGAAGCGTTTGCGAAATTTTAAGTCGGGAAATAGCCTCGTATAGTGATTCATAATCAGCCTCTCTTTCTCCATCATATTCTCAATAGGATACTTCTTCGAACTTAAAGACGCTTCACGATTGATATATAAGTAGCCCGCCTTCGATGAAACGACAAGGGTCCTTCTGCGGTTTTTATTCTACCAACTCATTGACTCCTTTGTAAAGGCAGCGGAGCGGAAGTAAGATAGAGCTACCATTCATCACGATCGGGAACATATACACCTATACTAAACTTACCGCAGGCCTGATTCTATTTTGTATGATTTTCGCCCGATGTATATTGCCTATACAGGCACTGTCTTACATTTTTTAGCAGGAAAGGCTTAGTCAAAGCTCAGCATTCGGCGCACGAATAGGGGGAGACGAACTATTACAAGTAGGGAAATAATAATTCTTAGTAGGCGGACAAAAATTCCTAGTAAGCGGACAAAAATTCCTAGTAAGCGGACAAAAATTCCTAGTAGGCGGAGAATTGTCCCAACTAAGCAAGATAGCGCCAACAGACTTTGCAAGCGATAGCGGCTTAAGGAAAAGGCTAAAACGAAACGAGGAGGAATCGATTCACAAGGCTTTAGGTGCGGAGATGCTTGGGGAGAGGCCGAAAATGCTGCAAGCAAAGTAAGGGCCGAAACAGACATTGCTGTTTCGGCCCTTAAGAGATTGTCATTTCTCGCTTACTTTATCATTTAACGATAAACTTAGCGGAAACTTTGCGACCATTGGCCTTTACCTTAATGACATAGATGCCGGCAGCCAATTGAGCTACGCTAACTTCTTTCTCGCCTTTTAATGTAGCCACTTCGCGGCCGTTGACAGAGAAGATTTGCGCATCCGTATAAGCACCATTGATCGTAATCTTATCTGCAGCGATGGTTAAGAGTTGCTTCGCATCGCCGCTAATCGTAAGCTCTTCAATAGAAAGCGGATTCTTCTCGCCATTTGCAATGACCCAATTCTTTGCATCAGCCTTGATGCTAAGTTCATTGTCGAAAACATTGCTCTCTTCATCGTCCGGATATTCTTCTTTGTTCCAATAGATAACGTATCCCTTTTCATCAGCAGAAGCCTCGGGAAGAGTAGCAATCATCTTCAACGCGTTGTCAACAGAGAACGTATTGATAGCAATATCTACCAAGCGGAGGTTCTCGCAGCCTGTAAAGTCAAGGTTATCCAGTTCGTTATGATCAAGAACCACAGCCTTTAGCTCCGGGCAGTTCTTAACGTTTACAGAAGTCAGGTTGTTAAACATCGCAGCCAAACTTGAGAGTTCTTGGAATCCTTCAAAATTGAGCACGGTGAGCTTGTTGTCGCCACAACTCACTTCTTCGAGTTTCTTATTCGCTGACAGATCCAGATCGGTCAATACATTCGTGTAGCAGTATAGCTCCGTCAACTCCGTGCACTTAGAAAGGTCGAGTGACGCCAGTTTGTTTTCACTGACATTGATTTCCTCCAGATTGATATTGTTCGTAAGATCCAAGTCTGTCAACGAATTGTCTTTCAAGTCAAGCTCTTCAAGCTCCGTATTCTTAGACAGATCGATGGCGCTCAATCTATTGTGGCTTGCACTGAGTTCCTTGAGATTTGGAAGCATTGTCACATCCAAGTTTTGTATCTTATTCTTCTTGCAATACAATGCTTCGAGCTTCGTATTCCGGTCTACAACAAAATTGGAAATACTGTTGTTGTCAACAGACAGCGCTTTAAGTGCTGGAAGCTTCGTCAAGTTAATCGAATTTAAGCCATTAAAGGAAGCGTTCAACTCTTCAAGGAGAGGAAGCTCGCCGACAATAAGATTTGTGATCTTATTGTTCATGAAATAGATATACTTAGCGCTCTTCAAGCCTGAAATATCTAACTGTCCGAGTTGGTTATCAGAGCAGTCGAGCATCACCAGCTTAGCGGCCGATGCGCAGTCGATCGTTGAAAGTTTGTTGCCTTTGCAGTTCATAGCCAGCAAGTCGCCTTCAACGACGACAAACTGATCTTTCGCGGTTGTTGTTACGTTAATCGGCGTAAGCTTGGTAATGTCTGTAGACACGGTGTATTCCTTTGCTTCGCCATCGCCAACGATGACAGAAAGTTTATCTTCAACACCGGCCACATTGAGCGAAAGCATAGCGCCGGCTTCTCCGGCCACCTTCATCACGAAGCGCGCCTTTGCATTAGTCGGTTCTGCGTCTAAGATCCGGCCTTTATCCGGCGCCGCTTTCTTGTGATTGTCACTATAGACGGGGTTCGGGTAAGCATAATTGCCGGCCGCATACCTTTTCTTAAAGCCGTCTCCCCGGTCAACATAAAATTCTTCATCGGGAGAGTTTACTTCAAAGTAAGCCATTGTGCGCGAAGCAATAGCCGTTTTGAGCCGAAAGGCTGACACATCTTTTGGCGTTTGCGCAAAAGACGTGATGATGGCACAGAATGTCATTAAGCCAAAAAGTATAATCTTTCTCATTAACATAGGATTTATTATAAGTTATAATACTTAGGTGCGAATATAAGCAAAAGAGGTCAATTACACGTAGATAACTCGCATTCATTATTTTCCCGTCAGCTTATTTCAGTCACTTGAAGGAGAAAAATAGCCATAAGGATAATTACAGTCGGTGTCTTTACAAATATTCAGACAAGTCCTACCGAGCGATGCAATCGAAGCTTCTATGTGCGCAATGCTACGCCTTCGCTCACCACGACCACACATAAGTTTGCCGGTCGCACCTGTAAAGTAACGGAAATCAAGTAGCAAGGCGAAAATATCAAGTCGTTGGTCATTATAGTTTGGAAATATGTTTTAATTTTGCGGCTCATGTCAACGCCATTCAGCCTACAAGGCGAAGCGCGAAGCCACAGATAGTCACAGCTGCAGAAGCCTTATCACACTCAATGCAAGAATTTGAAATCATAGCCAAAACCTTTCAAGGATTAGAAGAAATCTTGGCGCAAGAAATCACCGAATTAGGTGCTAAAAACATCAAAACCGGCCGACGTATGGTCTCCTTTACGGGTGATCAAGAAATGCTTTATCGCGCCAATTTTTGCTTGCGCACTGCCGTAAGGGTGCTCAAGCCGCTCAAACACTTTAAAGCTGAAGACGCGGATCAAGTCTATGAAGCGGTGAAGACCATTGCTTGGGACGAATATCTCGACCTGCAAACTACTTTTGCGGTAGATGCTGTCGTTTATTCGCAAGAGTTTAGGCATTCTAAATTTGTCGCTTACAAGACAAAAGACGCCATCGTTGATTATTTCCGCGAAAAAGAGGGCAAGCGCCCCAATATCAGCATTGCCAACCCCGACCTTAAGCTCAACATCCACATAGCCGACAACAATTGCACCCTATCGCTTGACGCCTCAGGCGAGAGTCTGCACTTGCGAGGCTACCGGACGGCTTCGTGCGAAGCGCCGATCAATGAAGTGTTGGCGGCAGGCTTGATAAAATTGTCAGGATGGAACTTCGACACCGACTTTATCGACCCTTTCTGCGGATCAGGCACAATCTTGATTGAGGCCGCATTGATGGCGCGCAATATCTATCCGGGCATTTTCCGTAAGTCGTTTGGTTTTGAAAGGTGGAAAGACTTCGATCGCGAATTGCTCGACAAGATTTACAATGACGACAGCCAAGAGCGCGAGTTCGCTCATCGCTTTTACGGCTACGATATCAACCGCCCTACGCTCGACGGAGCTTTAGAAAATGCAAAAGCAGCCGGCGTGGCAGACCTCATTACGTTTGAGCAAAAGGACTTCCGCCAATTTGAGAAACCGGCAGAGCGGGCTATCATCATTACAAACCCGCCTTACGGCCAACGACTCACACCGCCCGACTTGCTGGGCCTATATCGCGCCATCGGCGAACGGTTGAAGCACGAATTTGGCGGCGGTGACGCGTGGATTATTAGTTCGAAAGAGGAACTCTTCGACACGATCGGTCTGCGCCCAAGCGTAAAGATTCAAGTCAATAACGGCCCTATCGACTGCGAGTTTAGAAAGTATCAACTCTTTGAAGGTCGCCTTGACGACTTCCGCGCCGGCGGTGGAGATGTAAAGACGGAAGAAGAGCGCAACTATATGACGGAGAAGCGCCGCCCGAAACAGCATCGCGAGGATTTCAAAGCGCGCATTTCAGAAGAAGAGGATGAGGATTGGAGTCCGGAATATGCGTTGCTCCGCAATAAGCACCGCGAGTTTGATCGCATTTATAATAAGCGAGAAAGAAAGTCGCGCGAAGAGTACGAAGCAAAAGGCGAACGCCATACAACGCGGCGACCGGAGCGGCAGTCGCACAAGCCCAACTTTGACTTTGCCAACAATGGCAGCGCTGAGGAGCGCGAGCCGCGCCACTTTGGCCCACGGCCGGAAAGCTTGGAACGCCCTTACCAACGCAGAGAAAGAGAAGGCAGCGACAAGCCGGGCGGAGAGCGCCGCTCTTTCGGGTCGCGCAGAGAAAAGGGACGCAACGACAATTGGTCCGACGGCAAGCGCTTCGACAATGATCGACCGCGCAATAATGACCGCCGCACAGACAACAATCGGCCCGGTCGGCGCGAGAACCGCCGCGGCAACAAATCATAACGAAGACGTTTATCTACGTAGCTCGACTGAAAGGTTGAGCTACGAAACTTTACGAAAAACACATTTATGAAACAGATGAATTTGCGCAGTTCCTTACTTATAGGTCTGCTGCTCTTGACAGGAACCCTTATGGGACAGACAAAGAAAAGCTTTACGCTGGACGACTTAATGTGGGGCGGATCCAACTATTGGAATCTTCAGCCCAAGAATCTCTACACGGCGTTTTGGGGCCCTAAACTTTTGCAGTTGGAGGTAGATGCTGTAAAAACTTGCACAGATGAGCAAGGAAAGCGCGTAAAGGCGCAAACCTTATTCACGGCGGCTGATGTGAAAGCCCTCATTAACGACGGCACAAAGGGCCGCGGCCTCAACTTGATGCAAGCGTCTTTCCCTTACACCGACAAGACGTTGGCTTTGCTGCAGACCAATCGAAGCAATCTGCTCTACGACTGGAAGAAGAAAGTCATCGTTTGGCAAGCAGAACGCGACACCCTGAGAGCGCACGAGGAGTTTAATACGCCTTCACGCAGCGAAGTTTATACGAAAAACTTTGATCTTTATCTACGCACGGCCGACGGCAAAGCGCATCGCATCACAACTGATGGTTCAAAAGATATCGTCTACGGGCAAGCCGTTCACCGCGATGAGTTTGGCATTAAAAAGGGCGCTTATTTCAGTCCGTCAGGCCAACTCTTGGCTTATTATCGTATGGATCAAAGTATGGTCGAAGACTATCCGCTCGTCGATATTTTCACGCGCGAAGCCAAACTTGATGCCATCAAGTATCCAATGGCCGGTATGACCAGTCATAAAGTGACCGTAGGTATTTACAATCCCAAGACGGAGCAGACGGTTTGGCTGCAAGCCGGCGATCCGACTGACCGTTACTTCACAAACATATCTTGGGCGCCCGATGAGAAGACCATCTATATGATTGAGATGCCCCGCTCGCAGAAGAAAACAGAACTCGTAGCTTACGACGTAGCAACGGGCCAACGCAAGGGCGTACTCTACACGGAGACGCATGAAAAGTATGTGCATCCTATGCATCCGCTGACTTTCTTGCCTTGGGACAGCAGCAAGTTTATTTACCAAAGCGAAAAGGACGGCTACAATCACCTTTACCTCTTTGACACGAAGGGTAACCAACTCAAGCAAATCACGAAAGGCGAGTTTGTCGTACTCGATTTAGTAGGATTCAACACAAAGACAAAGAGCGTCATCATTCAATCTAACGAAGCGCATCCGCTACACCATAATTACTATGCCGTAAATATCGACAACGGCAAGCGCACATTGCTCGACAACGGTAAAGGCACGCATCGCGCAATGCTGTCGCCTGACGGCACGATGCTCTTTGATCGCTGGAGTGAGCCCGATGTGTTCCGTAAAATAGCTGTGCGCAATACGGCGACGGCCAGCGCTACGCTGCTGCAAACCGATGCTTCACCTTGGCAGGCTTACAATGTGCCGGAAATCTCCTCCGGTTCTCTCACGGCTGCTGATGGGCACACAAAATTGTTCTATCGCTTGGTTAAGCCGGTCAACTTCGATCCTAACAAAAAGTATCCTACGGTCGTTTACGTCTATGGCGGGCCGGGCGTGCGCAATGTCGACGCTTCGTGGAATTATGCTGCACGTCCGTGGGAGATTTATATGGCACAGAAAGGCTATGTCATCTTCGTGCTCGACAACCGCGGCTCAAGCGAACGCGGATTCGCTTTTGAGACGGCCACTTATCATCGACTCGGACAAGAGGAAATGAAAGATCAGATGCGCGGTGTCGATTATCTCAAATCACTCCCCTATGTAGATGCTGATCGCATCGGTGTGCACGGCTGGAGCTTCGGTGGATTTATGACGACGAGTCTGATCACCAATTATCCTGACGTCTTCAAAGTTGGCGTAGCCGGCGGCCCGGTTATCGACTGGAAGTATTACGAGGTAATGTATGGCGAGCGCTATATGGGCACACCGCAGGAAAACCCTGAGGGTTACGCGCAAAGTTCACTGCTCAATAAGGCCAAAGATCTGAAAGGACGTCTACAAATCATCATTGGCTATAACGATCCTGTCTGTGTGCCACAGCACAGTTTGGCTTTCTTACGCGCTTGCGAAGACGCCGGTACGCAGCCCGACTTCTTTACCTATCCGGGCCAAGGCCACAATATGATGGGGAAAGATATGGTGCACCTGCACGAACGCATCACGCGCTACTTTGAAGATTATCTGAAATAACGAGTGAATGGCGAACAATGGGCAAGCGAATATGCTCCCTTGTTCGCCACTCATTATATATAAGGTATCATCCATAACAAACTCCGGGCGCCACGCACTTTCACCCAAGCCGTGCACCCACAAAATCATATCACTATGAAGAAAGCTATTGCAACAGCAGCTGCACCCGCAGCTATCGGTCCTTACAGTCAGGCTATTGAGGCCAACGGACTTATTTTTGTATCCGGACAACTTCCTATCGTCCCCGAAAAAGGCGAATTTGCCGAAGGCGGCGTACAAGCACAAACGCGTCAGTCGTTAGAGAATATGAAAGCCATCTTAGCCGAGGCCGGACTCACGATGAACGATGTCGTAAAGACTACAGTCTTTTTGGCGGATATGGGCGACTTTGGCGCGATGAACGAAGTGTATTCCACGTTCTTTGAAGCTCCCTACCCCGCTCGCTGCGCTTATGCCGTTAAGACCCTGCCTAAGAACGCTTTGGTAGAAATTGAGTGTATCGCCGCTCGCTAAGATTCGTCAAACTATGTTGGAAAAAATCGGCGTATTTCTTTCTTCCAAACCTCATTTGTCGGCAGCCTGCTTAAAGGCTGCCGATGCCTTAGGCACTTGGATTGGATCGACGGGTCGCACACTCGTCTATGGCGGCAACACGTCAGGTTTAATGGGTCATTTGGCCGAAGCCGTCAACCGCTCCGGCGGTCGCATTTTTGGCGTAGTGCCGCAGCGTTTGTTTGATATGGGCTGCGTCAGTCCTTTATTGCACGTCACCTTTCCCACAGCCGACCTTGCTGATCGCAAAGCCACAATGATTCAAGAGAGCGATGTCTTCATCGCGCTACCCGGCGGACTTGGTACGCTCGACGAGGTCTTCACCGTGCTGGCGGCCGCAACCTTGCAGTTTGAGCATCGCCCCGTCATTCTCTACAACGTAGAGGGTTGTTGGGATCATCTGCTCGTACTCTTAGAGGATCTTCACCGACGCAAACTGATCGATAAACGGCCGGAAGCCTACTTAAAAGTAGTCGGTTCGATCGAAGAATTAGAAGCCGTCATAGCCGACTTGTAGTCCACTTATCCCGCCACGAGTCGCACTTTACGATCCTCCTTCGTCGGGTTATTTTGCTACGAAAGCTATTCCCAAGCACTTATATCGTCATCCTTAACGAAGGCAGAAATAAAAGAAAAAGCATCTAAGTCTGCATGAGCAGTAAACAAAGCAGGCAAAAGATGCTTTCTTTTTTTCATCATACCTATTTCCTATTTGCTCCCAAGGCTTGGGACTTTTTTCCCAAGCGCAGCGGACTTTTGTTCCAAGGCTAGGAATTTTTGTCCGCAAGCTTGGAATTATACTAAGGCTATTGAAAATTGCAAACAAAACAGATCTTCTAAAATATTCGAGCCTGATTCTTGAGTGATAATGAAAGAAAAATTCAAAAATACTTGCTTATACATGTTTTAATCTCTATATTTGGAGGGAAATTATTCTTCGAAGATATTATTCCAAAGAGAAAGCTAAGAATCCTTGTAAAAGAAATCTATTAGCATAACTTATTAAAACCTCACCATTAAAAAGAAACTCTCATGAAAAAAGGATTTAAATTTTTTGTAGTTTCTTTGTGTAACTGCATTGGCAACTGTATGGTCTATGAATGAAAGCAAAGCTGATAATACTATCATTATTGGTTCTACTACTCATCCAGGTACAACGCGTGGTGGCTGTTATGGAAATTATGGTCATTGTGGCGTAACTAGAAATGGAACATATCTGATTGGAAAATGGAGAGAATGACACTTTCTAAACCTGATTGTAAACCTTCTCAAGACTGTAGGAATACAGCCTTGAGAATGGCTTTTTTATTCGTTTCTTTTCTCTTCTCTTTATTTGCTTTCTCGCAACCAACTGGAGAATTTAAGGTGAGAATGATTGCTCCCGAAGGATATTCTGTGGGGAAAATCACTGTCAGTATTCAGATAGATAAAACAAAACTGAAAGGAAAAACAGATAACACCGGCGTAAGTCAGTTTAAGTTGCCCATTTATAATGATTCTCTGCGTATCAGATTGCTAACCGAGAGCCCTTTTTACGCTCCGATCGACACTTTATTGACCATAAGGGCGGAGAAAGATATTGAACTATCCTTATCTCCTGTTGATCTGCGGGAAGTAAGCGTCGTGGGTTATAAAAAAATAGTTAAGACTAATGCAGAAAAGCAAGTATTCAATATAGATCTTGGTGGTTTGTTGCAATCAGCCAAAGCAAATTTGGCCCTAAAGCGAGTACCGGGAATAATATATACAGACAAAGGCTATCAATTGGCCGGCAACGGTAAAGCTGCCAAGCTCTTGATAGATGGCATCGAGACGACCGAAACGGAATTAGGGAAAATAATGGCAGGAGATATTGCAAAAGTTGAAGTGAGACGTATCGGCCTGAATGATGAAGCAAGTTCCGGAGAAATCAATGTAATCCTTAAAAGAAACAGAGCCAATCTTTTGAAAGGAGAAATAGCAGCAGGCACACAGCTATCCAGAGCAGGGTTCAACTTATCACCTTCTGCTACTTATCATTCCGGAAAGATTGACCTAATCTTCTGGTCCTCATACACACAGGATCGACAAAAAGGAAAAAATATACTATATAGAGATGAAGAAGAATTCCTCTTCTCGGAATATAAAAATCGCTTACAGCAATATAGTGGAGCTTTAAAAACAAATATCCGCCTCTCTCCAAAATGGGAAACAGCTTTGAATTATTCTATTTTTGGGTATAAGGCTCCGGCAGATGTCGTTTGGCGTTCAAAAGGCGTGAACCAAACAGCGCAATACAATAAAGAGTCATATTTCAGCCATTTCGTCAACGCTGTAATCGCACACGATATCAACGCCAACAAACGTTTATTCTTCAAGGCACGCTATTTTAATTATGCGACAAATAATGAAACGGCACATCCTTACACCTTATATAAAGGTAAAATGAATGAATGGACAGGGGAAATCTTACTGGAAGCCGATAGCATTCGTTTTTTGAGGGATTATCATAATATTGCCGTTGGGATAAAAAGCATTTATCGAAATACGTTGTTGACCGCCAGCCGCTTACCTTACCGCAGTGATGTACAACAATTATATATGAAAGATCAATTTTCTCTGAATAAGTGGTTTGATGTTTTTTTACTCTTGCGCGGAGAATGGTATGGCTTTAATTTCCAACGAACCGGCAGTACGAGACGTTTGGCTGTACTACCTACAATTTCAGTAAATTATAACGGGAAAATAGGTTCGTTTTCCTTTGTGTATAACCGACATATCGAAAGACCAAGTGTAGATTTTTTGAATCCGGAAGTCTTTTATATCAATGAATACGAGAAGAGTCAGGGAAACGTGCATTTGCGCCCGCAATACGCTGATCGTTATACGCTGAACTACTCCCGGCAAATCGGTAGTGGTTTTTTGACTTCTAATGTCGTGTATGAACGTATCGGAGATATGATAGGCGGTGTGTATATGACAGATTATAGTACATCTACTTATGAAAATGCGGGTAAAGGAAGGATACTAAACTTGAACATTGGTTATAGTAAACCTCTGTTTAAGCATGCGTTGAACCTTAACTTAAATATTACTGCCGACCATACTGCGTATAAAATTGCGCCAGCCTTTGCCGCAACAGCTTTAAGTGAGGGCAATGAGGGCTGGGGCTTAACAAGTACGATGAACTTATCTTATATGGCACCAAAACAATGGTTCCTTGAATTGATGTTAATGCACCGTAATAATGAGAGAACTTTGAACTCGACAGTGCATAACAAGATTCGTTTGGATCTTACTGTAACTAAATCGCTGTGCAATGATCGTTTAGATCTTTCGCTTTCTTATAATGATATGTTCGGATTGTTTAGAAAACAACGCGTAAGGTATAAGTTGAAAGGCCTTACTCAGATTTCGAAAGTTTACTCCCCTTCCTCTATTTTGGGGATCTCGCTGACGTGGCGCTTCGGCAAAGATTTTAAGATTCAAAGTGTGAGGGAGGTAATTAACAATGAAGATATAAGAACTAAATAAAATAAGACGTGAATCTAGTTTAAAAAGGAAGTAAGATTCCATATTTTCTTATATGAAATCTTACTGAAGCATTGCATTGATCGTATTTCTGAAAATGAGTCAGCGTTGCCCACAATGCGCAGATTGTTCAAACTTAGTGTGCAACAGTTGAATACTATCCTACGCTTTATCGCCCCACATACTTGCCTTTCGCCACGATTTACGAGTAGTCGTTGCGCGCTAAAGGACATCGAAGTAGCGCACTTCAATAAGAACGATGCCTTTTCACATCTTTCGACTTTTATTATATCGAATGCTTCTATTATCCCTACTTCGACAACAAAAGCAAAAGCTAAATGTCTCTTTTCACATTTTACAACCTATTGTTAGTCTCTAAGAAAATTATTTATTACTTTTGCCTTGATTGTATGCACATATAAAAAGATGAGCGAAAGACTTAGGGTGATTATCAGCGGCGGCGGTACGGGTGGACATATTTTCCCGGCTATATCGATTGCCAATGCACTGCGCGAGAAGCGGCCGGATGCCGAGATTCTCTTCGTAGGAGCAGAGGGGCGTATGGAAATGCAACGCGTCCCGGCTGCAGGCTATGAAATTAAGGGCCTGCCTATTGCAGGGTTTGACCGCAAACGCCTTTGGCGCAACGCCGGCGTACTGCTAAAGATTTGGAAAAGCAGCAAACTGGCCAAGCAAATCATCCGCGAGTTTCGCCCGATGGTAGGTGTCGGCGTCGGAGGCTATGCCAGTGGGCCTACGCTCCGCGAATGCGAGAAAATGCACATACCGACCTTGCTGCAAGAGCAGAACTCTTACGCCGGGGTTACGAATAAGTTGCTGGCCAAAAAGGCTTCAAGCATCTGCGTAGCCTACGACGGTATGGAGCGCTTCTTTCCGGCTGACAAAATCATCTTCACCGGCAATCCTGTGCGCAAACAATTGCTTGACGTTGATTGCACGAAAGAGGAAGCCATCAAGCAGTTTGGTTTGGCTCCCGAAAAGCGAACGGTGCTGATTGTAGGCGGCTCGCTCGGTGCACGCAGTTTGAACGATACGATTCTGGGCAACCTGCCGCTCATCCGCCAACAGCAAGAGGTGCAATTCATCTGGCAGACGGGCAATTATTATAGTGCTGCCATCCAAGCCGAACTTTCTCGCCGTAAATGTCCCGACAACCTGAAGGTAACGGACTTTATCTCGGATATGGCCCACGCTTATGCGGCTGCCGATCTGATCATCTCGCGCGCCGGTGCCGGCAGTATCTCCGAATTTTGCCTGCTGGGCAAGCCGGTTATCCTCGTGCCCTCGCCCAATGTGGCCGAAGATCATCAAACGAAAAACGCCTTGGCTCTCGTGCAGAAAGATGCTGCACTCTACGTTAAAGACGAAGAAGTGAGCCGAACGCTCCTGCCGCTGGCCATCAATACGGTCAAAGAGAGGCAACGCTTAGCGCAACTCAGCGACAACATCCGCCAACTGGCACGCCCCAATGCGGCGTCAGACATTGCCGATGAGGTCATACGCTTAGCAGAACAACACACACGACAATAATGCATACGCGCCGGCCTCACGCAGGCAGGCCGTACAGAACCGATATAGGACATTAAGATGCAGACGATTAAATCAGTCTATTTCATAGGTGCAGGCGGCATAGGAATGAGCGCCTTGGAGCGCTATTTCCTCTCGCAATCGCTCTTTGTCGGCGGCTACGACCGCACGGAAACGCCCCTGACAAAAGAACTTATACGCGAAGGTGCTGACATTCATTATACCGACGATGTAGACGCTATTCCGCAAGTGTGCCGCGATCCGCAGACGACGCTTGTGGTCTATACGCCGGCCGTCCCGAAAGATCATCGCGAACTGACTTGGTTCCGTCAAGCGGGCTTTGAAGTAAAGAAGCGCGCGGAAGTCTTGGGCTATCTAACGCGCCAAATGAAAGGTCTATGCGTGGCCGGTACGCACGGCAAGACGACAACAACGGCTATGGCAGCGCATCTGCTCCACGAAAGCCACGTAGGCTGCAACGCCTTTTTGGGCGGCATCGCAAAGAATTATGCAACGAATTATTTGCTCGACAATGACAGCGACTTTGTCGTCATAGAGGCCGACGAGTTTGATCGTTCTTTCCACCATTTGCAGCCCTATGCTTCGGTCATTACGTCTACAGACCCTGACCACTTAGACATCTACGGCACCGAAGCGGCATATCTTGAAAGTTTCACTCACTATACAAGCCTCATCCGCCCCGACGGCGCACTGATTGTACACAAAGATTTGAAGTTTAAAGAGGCTCTTCCGGCCGGCACACGTCGCTTTGATTATGGTAGAGATGCGGGCGACTTCCACGCCGAAAACATTCGTATCGGCGGCGGCAGGGTTTGCTTTGATTTAATCTCACCGCTTGGCAACATTAGTGAAATCGAACTCGGCGTGCCTGTCAGCATCAATGTAGAGAATGGCATTGCAGCCATTGCCTTGGCGCAAATTGCCGGCGCCACACCTGACGAGATACGCGAAGGAATGAGAACCTTTCAAGGCGTAGATCGCCGCTTTGACTTTAAGATAAAGTCGGATAAAGTCGTGCTGCTTAGCGATTACGCTCACCACCCCGCAGAGGTGCGCCAAAGCATCCTCTCTGTGCGCGAAGTCTTTAACGGCCGCCGCATCACAGGCATATTCCAACCCCACTTATATACGCGAACGCGCGACTTCTATCGTGAGTTTGCCGAAAGTCTGTCGTTGCTGGACGAAGTAATCTTGCTCGACATCTATCCGGCGCGCGAACTCCCAATTGAAGGCGTCAGTTCGAAACTCATCTATGATCATCTCCGGGCGGATATGAAGAAGCACTTATGTGATAAGTCGGCCCTCCTGCCTTTGCTTCAAAAAGAAGAAACGGACGTCGTAATGGTCTTGGGTGCAGGCGATGTGGATGCAATGGTGCCTCAGATAGCACAAATGCTGAAAGAGAAATACAATATTATATAAGAAGACTGACACAATCCACTGTGCGGTGCGCCGCGCAAAGGAGAACAAAACCACTGCTCTGGTGAAAACGCTGTTTAAATTGCTCCTGCTTATAGGACTGATCGTTTACCTCGTCTTTGCTTTCACCCGCTTTACGGGCGAAAGCTACGGGACGAAGTGCATCGGGATGAACATCGCCGTCACAGACAGCGCGCGGGCAGCTTTTATGACCTCAGCTGACGTAGAACAGATCTTGCGCAAGGCGCGATATTATCCTATCGGGCAGAAAATGGATGCCGTTAACAGCCGAAAAATAGAAACGCTCTTACTGAAGAATCCTTTCATTAAAGAGGCTACTTGCTACAAGACGCCCGATGGGCACATCAATATCATCATTGCTCAGCGCTTGCCCTTAATGCGAATAATCGGCAATAATGGGCTTAACTGCTTCGTTGATGAGCACGGCTTTATGATGAAGCCGATGGGTTATGCGGCCGACTTGGTCGTTGTAACAGGCGCTGCGGATCCGGCTTTCATTAAGAAGAATTTGATCCCACTCGGTCTGTTCTTACGCGATAACGAGCTTTGGGACAAACAAATCGTACAAATCAATGTGGACGCAGATCATAAACTGACGCTGATTCCGCGTCTGGGCGACCAAGTGATTCGCTTTGGCACGGCCGATAGCATCCCGCAAAAGTTTAACAACCTGCGAGCTTTCTACGAAAAGGTGATGCCAAAAGTAGGTTGGAACAAATACAGCAGAATCAACCTTGAGAATACAAATCAGATTGTCTGCACAAAGCGAACAACTAACAAGAAATAAACATCCCCACATACCATCGTCCGGTGCTTTGCGCAGTTCGAAGCGGAGCAAACAGGGACATTCATACGCACAATAAAAGATAAAACGATATGGCAACAGAAGACAATTTCATCGTAGCGATAGAGTTGGGCTCTTCCAAGGTGACCGGGCTCGTCGGTCGCAAGCAACCCGACGGCGCCATTCAGATTTTAGCCAGCATACAAGAGCCTTCAGCCAGCTTTATTCGCAAAGGACGCATCAATAATCTAAACAAGATGACGTCCTGCGCAACGCTCATTAAAGACAAGTTAGAGAAGACGCTGAAGAAAAGCATCAGCGGCTGCTACGTTGGGGTTGGCGGTATGGGAATGCACACGGTAGAAAACACCGTCGTGCGCCATTTCCCTGACAAGATGCTGATCACCAACGAGGTCGTAGACGGGATTCGCGACAACAACTTACAGTCGCAACCCGGCGAGCGCGAGATCCTCGAGGCCGTACAGCAAGAATACAAACTCGGCGCACAAACGCAACTCGACCCGGTAGGCATTCAGGCTGAAGGGATAGAGGGACACTTCCTCAACATCGTGACCAACCGCCGCGTACGCGAAGATATCTACACCTGCTTTAGAGAAGCCGGCCTGCAGGTTATTGACCTCCCGATCACCTTCTTGGCATTGGCAGATCAGATGCTGACAGGTCCGGAAAAGCGCTCAGGTTGCGTATTTGTCGATATGGGCGCTGAAACGACTTCTGTGGCTGTATTTAAGAATAATCTATTGCGCCACCTCGCCGTTATTCCGCTCGGTGGCGACAACATCACGCGCGACATTGCCTCTCTCCAAATTGAGCACCGCGAAGCAGAGCAGTTAAAACGCGAATATGGCAAAGCTTACTACGAAGCTGACGATGAGAACCACGCACCGATTAGTTTGGAAGACGGCCGTAGCGTTAAATACGATGATTTTAGCGGCCTCGTGCAAGCTCGCTTGGAGGAAATCATTGAAAACGTCAACGAGCAAATCAAATGTTCAAAACTCGACAAGTCGCAACTCATCGGTGGCCTCATCATTACGGGGGGCGCTTCTCGCCTAAAAGGTATGGAGGAAGCCTTCCGCAAGGTGACGAACATTGAAAAGATTAGCTTCATCAAGCGTGTCAGCACGCAACTCCGCTTAGCGCAGCAATTGCAAAACTTCAACAAGGAAGGTGACTACAATGCGACTATTGCGCTCATAGACAAGGGTGAAATAAACTGCTGCGGCGGGGAACTTGGAGCGGAAGCACCAACAATCTTTAATAGAGAAGAGGAAGAGAAACGCCGCCGTGAACAGGAGACGCGCACTGCAGCTGATGCTGCTGAAAAACAAAGACTGGAAGAGGAAAAACTTCGTCTCGAAGAAGAGCGTAAGCAGCAAGAAGCAGAAGAAGCTGAACGGCAGCGTAGACAAGAAGAGCGTGAGCGCAAGAAGCGTGAAGCGCGCGAAAAACGCAGCCGATTCTTTGGTAAAATAAAGAATATGATCGGTAGTTTGGTCAACGACGATCGCGAAGAAGAATAAGCTATAGAAAAACAAGGTTCAACTACAAGGCAAAAGCCCTGCTAACAAAACAAAGACAATGAACGAAGACAACAATACGAACAACGGCCTACTTATCGACGTCGGTATGGGCACTCCGCAGACGACACCCTCCATCATTAAAGTCATCGGCGTGGGCGGTGGTGGCGGCAATGCGGTCAACCATATGTATCGTGAAGGCATTCACGATGTCAATTTCGTACTTTGCAATACGGATAGCAAAGCGCTTTGCGACTCACCCGTTCCTCATCGTCTTCAATTAGGAAAAGAAGGCCTCGGTGCAGGCAATCGCCCCGAAAGAGCGCGCGAAGCAGCCGAAGAAAGCGTAGATGATATTCGCGGTATGCTGCAAGACGGCACCAAGATGGCTTTCATTACCGCCGGTATGGGTGGCGGAACGGGTACAGGTGCAGCGCCCGTCATCGCTCGTGAAGCGAAAAATATGGGAATCCTCACCGTCGGTATCGTAACGATCCCGTTCAAGTTTGAGGGCAATAGAAAGATAGACCAAGCACTCGACGGCGTAGATGAAATGTCGCGCCACGTGGATGCGCTCCTCGTGATTAACAACGAGCGCCTCCGTGAGATCTATCCTGACCTCAACGTCCTGAGTGCCTTTGAGAAAGCAGACAACACGCTGAGCGTGGCGGCGCGTAGCATTGCTGAAATCATTACGATGCACGGCATTATCAATCTCGACTTCCGCGATGTTTGCACCGTCTTGCGCAATGGTGGCGTAGCCATTATGTCGACCGGTTTCGGAGAAGGCGAAGGCCGCGTCACGAAAGCCATCAACGATGCACTCAACAGTCCATTGCTGAACAACACCGACATTTTCCGCAGCAAAAAGGTATTGTTAGCCATCTCTTTCTGTGCAGAAAAAGAAGGAGACACGCTGATGATGGAAGAGATGAATGAGGTACACGAATTTATGTCTAAATTCGGCAGTGACGTAGAGACAAAGTGGGGACTCTCCACCGATCCTTCGCTCGATAAGCGCGTAAAAATCACGATTCTTGCCACAGGCTTTGGCGTAAAAGACGTGACAGAGGTCAAGCAAAAACTGGATGCGGAAGAAGAAATCCGCCGCCAACGCGAGGCCGACAAGCAAGAAGAAAACGAAGAGCGCCGCAACGCCTTCTATGGCTCTGATGAGAAGAAAGGCGGCCTGCGCCGACGTCCCAAAATTTTCTGTTTTAGTGCCGACGATTTGGACAATGAGGAAATTATCTCTATGGTAGAGATCACGCCGACGTTTAAGCGCAGCAAAGAGGTCTTAAACGAAATTAAGACGAAAGCACTGGGCAACGTTGCCATCGTGCCGGAGTCAGCCACAACAGAACCGGGCGGCGTTATCAACTTCTAACTCCCCCTCCCCCATTTTGCGGGGCGAAAGGATGCTTACATCTTAGCTGCTATCATATGCTGCTGCATCCGCTCGCCCCGCTGCTCTGTTTCTAGAGGTCAACCTATTACGTCGGCAGCCCCTTAATAATAGCCGCTACCATAGCTTGCCGAAAGGCCCTCGCCGCATAGACATATATATAATGTGTACCGGATGTAAAAGGCCGCTCTGAGGCGCTTGCGAAGAAAACCTTCGGCCTGCCGCGCACGATCACGCACAGCCTACGCGCCGAGTAGGTTTCTGCAAGGCTTGTTGCGGTATGCACAACCCTTAACAAAGCAACGCACCCGCTGAAACTTACGCGTTTCAGCGGGTGCACTTTATAAATAAAGAAGAGATTACTCTTATTTCTTGCTTACCTTAGCCGTTAAGCGGTCGTTAAGGATGCGCCAGCGGGGCTTGTTCTGCTTCGCCTTAGCCAACAGCGCTTCGCGGCGGCGCTCTGCCTCTTTCTTACGCAACTGCTCGCGATTCTGACGGCTGATTTCTGCCCACTCTGAGACGGAATAATATTCGCCGGATGCCGGGTCGATCAACTGAAGTTCGGGCAACGTAAGTTTACCATTGTCATTGCCGTTAGGGCCTGCAGAGAAGCCAACATTCGTAACCTCTACCTGCGCCAGACCTGAAGCGACCATACCAATTTCTTTGGCTGCAGCCATCGAAAGGTCAACAATTCCACCACGGCGGAAAGGCCCACGATCCGTTACTCTGACAACCACCTCGCGGTTGTTGTTAATGTTACGCACTTTAAGCAGCGTTCCGAAAGGAAGCGTGCGGTGTGCACACGTCAAACTGTCTTTGTGATAGCGCGATCCATCGCTTGTGCGGTGGCCGTGCGCGTTGTTACTGTAATAACTTGCAATGCCTCTCTTCTGTGCGTTGATTTGCGTAAAAGCAGTCAAGGCTAAGAGCAGACCGATTGTGACTTTTGTTACTTTTTTTATATGCATGCTTTATTATTTCTCACGAGACGCTGCCTACAGAAAGAAGAACGAGGACATCGAAAAGGATGCCGGCTACGATTCTTATACTTGAGCACTCCTAAAGCAATTGGAGCACTTACAGACTATAGGTTTTCCTACAACGAGAAGGCTGTAGCTGGCCACAAGAGCCGGGTCTGCGTGATGTTTATGGATGCAAAGATAAGATTTTCATCGCGTTTAGCCAAGCCAAGCTTGTCCTTTTTCTCCTTTTAACCTTTACGGAGGGACCGCGTTTCGTGCTCAGTTGCACGAGAAAAGCAGGGGTTCTCACCGATACCGGAGGGCGGCAACTTTAACAAATACGGAGTAGGCAAGCGCGCATCGTGCGTAGCTGACGGGCGGGCAAAACAAAAAGCCAAACATTTCGCAAACAAATCAGAAATAGTCTTGCAATGTGCAGGATTTAACAAAGAACAAGAAGTTTAAAATCTTAAAGCGATAGGAATGGCGTAACTTTGCCGATCTCTTTTATTACCCTCAATAGAGATTAGAAGAATTCATGACAGAAGTCCTTACAGATTCAGAGAAGTTTAAGAAGCAGTTGCGTTTAATCGTACTCTTAACCAACAATGCTCCGCTCTCAGTCGACGAAATCAGCCGTCAGCTGCGAATGGGCCGGCGTTCGGTTTATAGATATATAGATGAGCTGCGCAAGGCCGGATTCATACTGAAGAAGTCGGGCACGCGTTATTTCATCGACCATCATTCGCCCTTTTTCTCTCAGGTGACGCAGTTCGTTCACTTTACCGACGACGAGGCTGTCACGATGAACCAGATCCTAAATACGATCTACGACGATTCTCCACGCATTCGCCATCTACGAGAAAAGCTGGCGCGCTACTACGATGTAAATTTCATTGCACGCGTTGAGTCTGACGAATTATTAGCTAAAAATTTGAGCGTCCTTTATGAAGGCGTACAGACCGAAAGGGCCTGCATATTACACGATTACTATTCGCCCAACAGCAAGCAGACGAGCGATCGCATCGTCGAACCTTTCCTTTTCTTGAATGGCAATAGCGAAGTAAGATGCTACGAGCTGGCATCGGGTACAAACAAGACGTTTAAGATCAGCCGCGCACGGAGTGTGGAGCTGCTTGATCTGCAATGGTCTTACAAAGATCGGCACGCAGCTTTTTATACTGACCTTTTCCGCTTTTCGGGAGAGCGTCTGTGGCGCGTCAAGTTGATCCTAGGCCCGTTGGCGGCCGATTTACTAGTACAGTCGGCACCTAAAGCGAAAGACTTGATGGTGGTTTTAGACGATGGGCGCTACTTTTTGGAGACTGACGTTTGTAGCCTCAAAGGCGTAGGGCGTTTTGTGTTAGGGTTATATGATGATATTGACGTCTTCGATTCGCCCGAATTAGAAGAATATCTGGCCTTCCGCATCGCAGATATGCAGCAGAAGATCAGCAAGGGGCGCAGCGTTACGCCAACGATGCAGAACGAGATTCAGCGCACCATCGAGCAGACACAAGAGGCTGAAAATGTAGCTGACAATACTTAACACACACTTTCTGACAACCCATTGCGGGAAGGTGCCGACCTAATAGTTGGCAAGGGGCGTCGTAGCTTTTTCGCTCGGTGCCCCTAAGGAGCGGGCGAAGGCTTTCATCTCCAATTCCAACTGATGGCCGCGGCCATCGGTGAGTCGGTCTACTTCCTGCCAGAAGCGGGGCCCGTGGTTCATTTCTCGCAAATGGGCAAGTTCGTGCTTGATGACATAATCAATCAAATGCGACGGCGCCAGCATAAGCCAAAGCGATAGGTTAATATTGCCCAGCGATGAGCAACTCCCCCAACGCCCTCCAAGATTCTTTATGGTCAAGCGATGATAAGTAAAGCCATAGGTCTGCGCAATATCAGCCAAGCGCGGCGTAAGGTAAGCCTGCGCTTGGCGGCGCAAGGTCTCGACAACCACTTTGCGCAGCCAAATTTTCCCTTCGAGCGAAGTATAGCCCTCTTCATTAGGCAAAAAGATCGTGACCTTCTTGCCTTCACGCGCCAAGCGCGCTTGCGCCAGTTCGCGGCGCTCAAATCGAAACTGCCAGACGTCAGTTGCGATCCTGAAGTCGGGCGTTATTTTTAGAGGGAGTCCTGCGATGCGCATAAGCAGTCGGAATTAAAAATAATCACCATACGTTTTTTCTATCAAGCGCAACCTGCGCGTTGCGCGCGGCCTACTCATTGGGCCGTAAAGTTCTGTTCTGTGACTGCGCCGATTGGGAGGCGCAAAGCTCTTAGCGGGTCTTGATTTTACAATGTGTCCTGTGATGCTTCTTTTCTATCGACCCCAAAGTATCTATCATCGGTCCTCGACCGGTAAATATAAGCCTGCAACGCACGGTGTTCGGCGCATGGCCGCATAAACCGGTGCTTTATATAAGGACGGTGGCCATCGAAGCAAAAGCAGCCAACGGCACAACCGAGACACTTATGTACAAAAAAGTCCTATGTTTTTCAATTACACAGGACTTACATTGTTGTTCCACTCCGATTCGAACGGGGACTGAGAGAACCAAAAACTCTAGTGCTAACCATTACACCATGGAACAAACACATTGCTCTTCGTGAAAAGAACGCTGCAAAAGTAGCGTTTTTTTTCTTTTCTTCCAAATATTCCTTGCAAAATCTACGTGCCGACCCTAAGGTTTACGCGAATTAATCCTTCGGTTGGCAAGCGTAGCGTGCATTCTATGAGGCTTTTCTTAGGCTATCGGGATAACAATACCTACCTGCGCGAGCCACGCGACGACTGCGCCACAAACGGCATACAAGATGATTTTCGTTTGCTGGCGGCAAACCATCGTTTGCTCCCACCAAACTATCGTTTGTTCCCGACAAACCATTGTTTGGCGGCAGCAAACGATGGGCGGGCGCAATAAAGATGCGAAATAGTGCTCTCGCGGCAACGCGCAAGTGCGGCATATTCTGTAAAAAAGAGAGCAAAGGAAGGGGCTATACGATGCGCCGCGGGCGCAGCATAGCCATCGCAAACCGCTATCGGAGCGCGGCGCTTCACGGGCGACATATACAGAAAAACATCCAAGCAGCCGGCAGCCCAAAAGAGCATTGGTGCTCGGATGTCCCGATTGATTTGAGAACATAAACAATCTGTTGGGGAAAGCACATTGCGCTTACACCCTTATTTTTCAGCGCGTGCCGTCAACGCGTACGCGAGGACCGTGTGCACGGCAATCGGCGATCAGCTTTTTCCTAAGATATCGAGCGCTTTCTTGACGATGTCGCTGCGCGAATTGATGAATTGGAAGTATTCGTTGCGATCCCAGAGGTCATAGATGATGAGCGATTTGAGCGTAAAGCGCAGGTCTTTGAGCGTCTTCTGAAGTTCGGCGTCATCTTTGGGTTTTACGCCTTTGCGCCCGGCGACGGCCACGATCGTATCCGTAAGTTCGGCCGGCACTTCATAGTTTTTGATAAACGCTTTAATATCCTTATACTTCGCTTTCAAGTCGGCGCGGTGGCGGTCTATGTAGCGCAACGATTGATCGTTGATATAGTTGCCGCGGCGCAAGGCCATATAATATTTTGTATAGGTTGTCGTGTCCAACGGCACGAATACGTCAGGCATAATCCCACCACCACCGTAGACGGGACGGCGCTTGTTGAGCGTATGATAGACCTTCGTCGAATCGAGGTGGATGCTGTCGATCGAAATCAACTCACCGTGCTTAAAGCGATTCTCAAAGTCTTCTTCATATTCCGACTTGCGGCCCTTCGTATAAGGCTTCTGAATGCAGCGTCCGGAGGGCGTATAATAATGAGCCACTGTTAGGCGGATCATAGAGCCATCGGGGAGCGGAATGGGGCGTTGTACGAGTCCCTTACCAAAGGTGCGTCGGCCGACGATCGTACCGCGGTCGTAATCTTGCACCGCGCCGGAAACAATTTCTGCGGCCGAGGCCGTAAATTCGTCAACCAAGATGATGAGTTTTCCTTTGCGGAAGAGTCCGCCGCCCTCAGCTTTTAGCTGCTCTTTAGGCGTTGTGCGCCCCTCTGTATAGACTACGAGGTCGCCGGCATTGAGAAACTGATTGGCCACTTCGACTGCGGCGCCCAAATAGCCGCCACCGTTGGACCCTAGGTCGAAGATGAGGTCTTTCATACCCTGCTCTTTCAGCTTTTCTATGGCCTCTTTTACCTCCGTACCACTCGTGGCACCGAAGCGATCCAAGTGGATGTAGCCCACACCCGGCCGAATGATGTAAGCCGCATCGAGCGTGTTCATCGGAATCTTGTCGCGCGTGACGTTGAACCAGATCATATCGGGCACACCGCGACGGATAATGCCCAGTTTTACAATGGTTCCCTTCGGTCCGCGAAGGACGCGCATAATGCTATCGCGCTCCATATTGACGCCGGCAATGATTTGGTCGTTGACTTTTACGATGCGGTCACCCGCCAGGATGCCGACCTTTTCGCTCGGCCCTTTGCGGATCGTCTGAATGACGACCAGCGTATCCTCCAGCATATTAAACTGTACGCCGATCCCCTCGAAGTTGCCCTGTAGGGGTTCGTTGATCGCCTTCGTCTCTTTGGCGTCCGAATAACTTGAGTGCGGATCGAGGCTATTCAGCATTCCGCGTATGCCCGCTTCAGCCAGTTTGCCTTGATTTACCGTATCTACGTACAATTCTGTGACGGCCATATGCACCATTTGCAGTTTGCGCAATTGGTTGACGTCTATATCTTGAAATTCCTGCCGAAGTTGTGCCGTGGCAGTCAGCGCTAAAACGAACGATAGCGCGAGTAAAGTCAGTAATCGTTTCATTGTGGTTGTTTCTTTTCAGGTAAAAACTCGGTAACATCCTTGCCGAAGGCAATCAGTTCGCGGACGACGCTCGACGAGAGTGCGGCGAAGCGGGCCTCGCAGAAGAGCATAACGGTTTCGATGTTGCCCAAAAGTTGATTCATCGCCGCCGTGTCGCGCTCATACTCGAAGTCTTTCACGCTGCGCAAGCCGCGTACGATAAAACGAGCGCCTACGCGGCGGGCTAAATCAATCGTCAGGTCGGTATAGCTCTCAACGCTGATTTTTGGTTCTTCGGCATAGAGCGTGCGAATGTAACCAACGCGCTCCGCAGGCGGATAAAGGGGCTTCTTGCGTTCATTGACGCCTACGCCTATGACGATATGGTCAAACATAGGCAGGGCGCGCTCCACGATGCTTGCATGGCCCTTGGTGAAAGGGTCGAAAGAGCCGGGAAAGATTGCGATCTTCTTTACCTCGCTCGCCTTGTGGGGTGTCGCTATTGCGTTATTGTCGGTCGGCATAGCCTTGATGTATTAAAAGTAAGCCTTGATGGCGTGGGAAAGAGAGCTTTTGGCCATCCGCATTGCATGCTAAACGGAGGGAAAGGGGATTTATTCTTCTTCGCCTAAAGTTTCATCGGCGGCGTCGGGCAAATCTTCTTCGACAACGAGGTTGTCAATGATAAATTCTTGGCGCTCCATCGTATTTTTACCCATATAATATTCGAGTAAAGCGCCTACTTGGTCGCTTTTATGAAGCGTCACTTGCTCCAAACGGATCTCCGGACCGATAAAATGCTTAAACTCGTCGGGCGAAATCTCGCCAAGGCCTTTGAAGCGGGTGATTTCGGGATCAGGGCCTAAGCGCTCGATGGCGCGCAGGCGCTCCTCTTCTGTATAGCAATAGATGGTCTCGTAATCGGACCGACTATCGCTTTTCTGCTTCTTAAGGATCGCAGCTCCGGCTGCATCGTCGCTCACTTGCTTCTGTTGCTTCCGGCGTCCTGCCGATTTCACCTTGTTTCTAACGCGGAACAAAGGCGTTTGCAGTATGTAGACGTGCCCTTTTTTGATGAGCTCGGGGAAGAATTGCAAGAAGAAAGTGATCATTAGCAGGCGGATGTGCATCCCGTCTACGTCGGCGTCAGTGGCTACAATCACTTTATTGTAGCGCAGGCCGTCTAAGCCGTCTTCTATATTGAGCGCAGATTGTAAGAGCGAGAACTCCTCGTTCTTATACACGACTTCTTTGGTCTTGCCGAAGCAGTTGAGAGGCTTGCCGCGAAGCGAAAAGACGGCTTGCGTGTTGGCGTCGCGACTCTTCGTGATAGATCCGCTGGCAGAGTTGCCCTCGGTGATGAAGAGTGAGGAGTCGAAGCGCGGGTCGTTGTCTTTATCGTAGCCCTTCTTGGGCGCTTCGTTAAGATGAATGCGGCAGTCGCGCAACTTGGCGTTGTGGAGGTTGGCTTTTTTTGCTCTTTCGCGGGCCAACTTCGTGACGCCGGCCATCGCTTTGCGGTCGCGCTCGCTGTCTTGAATCTTTTGCAGCATCACTTCTGCCGTATCGAGATTCTTATGCAGGTAGTTGTCAACTTGTTCTTTGATAAAGTCGCCGACAAACTTATTTACGCTTACGCCGCTCAGCGGGAAAGGATGGCCGTCTTTATCCTTGGTCGGCGCCATCATCAGCGAGCCGAGTTTGATCTTCGTCTGACTTTCAAACATAGGCTCAATGACGCGCACGGAGATGGCAGCGACGAGTCCGTTTCTAACGTCTTGCACGTCGAAGTTCTTGCCAAAATGCTCCTTAATCGTCCGCGCAATGTGCTCCTTAAAGGCGCTCTGATGCGTGCCGCCTAAGGTCGTATGCTGCCCGTTAACGAAAGAGTAATACTCTTCGCCATATTGCGAAGTATGCGTAAAGGCTATATCTATATTGTCTCCTTTCAGATGGATAATCGGATAGAGTCCGGGCGCCGTCATATTGTCATTGAGCAGATCTTCCAAACCGTTCCTACTGATAATACGTCGGCCGTTGAGGAAGATTGCCAAGCCGGTGTTGAGGTAAGTATAGTTGCGCAGCATCGTGTCGACCGTCTCATCTTCAAAATGGAAATGGAGGAAGAGTTCGGGATCGGGTTCAAAGTAAACATAGGTGCCGTCCTCTTCGTGCGTGTCTTCGTAATGATCTTCTTGCAGACGACCGCGCTCAAACGTCGCTTCGTGCATCCGCCCTTCGCGATAACTGCGCACGACAAACTTCAAGCTCAATGCATTGACGGCTTTCAGGCCGACGCCGTTAAGACCCACGCTGGCTGTAAATACGGACGTGTCGTATTTCGCCCCGGTGTTCAACTTCGAGACGGCATCAACCAATGAGCCCAAAGGGATGCCGCGGCCATAGTCGCGAATGGTGGCAGAGCGCTCATTGTCGATGCTTACTTCAATACGCTTGCCGAAGCCTTCATTAAACTCGTCGATACTATTGTCTATCGATTCTTTGAGCAAGACGTATATGCCATCTTCTGCGTGCGAGCCATCGCCTAAGCGCCCGATATACATACCGGGCCGCGTGCGGATATGCTCCGTATCGTCGAGGTGGCGTATTTTGCTTTCGTCATACGTCCCCCGCTTATGCATCGTTTGCTTGATTTCTTCTGCCATATTTATGAAGGCCTACTTGTCGGCAATGTTCATTTTGAAGCAGCGGCGACGCTTATGAATTTCGTGATCAAAGTATTGCCACTGGTTTTGTACCTTCTCGTTCAATTCGAGTTCAGGATTGCTCTCTGCATATTTGAAGCCCATCTTTTGATAAATGGGGATAAGATCCGTAAAGAGCAAAGCGTTGACGCCTTTCCCCTGGTAGTCCGGCCGCACAGCGATGAGCAGCAAGTCGAGAATCTCGTTGTGCTTCCATTTCAAGGCGCGCAAAAGGTGATACCAGCCGAAGGGGAACAATTTGCCGTGCGCCTTTTGTAATGCGCGGGCAATAGAGGGCATAGAAATGCCGACAGCCACGAGTTCTTTGGCTTCATTCTCTACAAGCGTCACCATGCGGAAATCGAGCAGCGGGATATACATCTTTACATATTGATCAATCTGCCGCTCCGTCATCTGCGAGAAGTTGAACAGCGGCGCATAGGCATCGTTGATCAATTGGAAGATGCGCTGCGCCGTATTGTTAACGTAAGCATCCTTGCCGGAGCGCAACTTACGTACGTGCAAATGATATTTCTCTTTGACAATATTCGCAATGCGCAGATGCTTCTCAGGCACTTCATCGGGAACAAACAGTTTGCGCTCCACCCAGTCGGCGCTTTTCTCCATCCCTAAAGCCTCGATATGCTCCGGATAATAAGGATAGTTGTAGATAGTTGCCATCGTCGAGAGTTGGTCAAAGCCTTCGATCAGCATTCCCTCTGCGTCCATATCCGAAAAGCCCAGCGGGCCTTCGATCAGCGTCATACCGCGCTCACGCCCCCAGGCAATTACGGCATCGATCAAGGCGCGACTCACGTCTTTGTCATCGACAAAGTCTATCCAACCGAAGCGCACCGTCTTCGCCTGCCAAGTATCGTTGGCGCGATGATTGATGATGGCCGCCACGCGCCCTACGAGTTGACCCTCTTTATAAGCTAAAAAATAGTCGGCCTCGCAAAATTCAAAGGCCGCATTCTTCTTAGGCGAAAAGGTCTTCAGCATATCCTCGAAGAGGTCAGGGACGGAATAAGGATTGTCTTTATATAGTTCGTAATTAAAGCGGATAAATTGCTTTAATTCTTTTTCTGTCGTAACTTTCTTAATCCGGATAGACATCAGCATGTTATTTATTCTGCAAATGTACTGCGAAAACTGCAAAAGGCAAAATATAAAGAATAATTTCCCCCTACCCTCTGCCATCACTTTTTCTTAAAATAATAGCATAAATAGTGGCGACTCGTATTTAATCATCCTATATTTGCCAAAAGAACAATTAAAACGAGCAACGATTTACATCCTTCCATTTGAAGCATCAAAGTTCGCGCATACAATGATGACCTACAGCATAAACGCACATAAGGGCGAAGCGGATAATGAAGATGGGTAGAATCAAAGAATCATCGAAGACTAAAGCATCGCACAATAGAAAGACGCACGATCAGAAAGGAATTAGAACGCGCCTTTTTTCACAGAACTATAAGCAGACAACCTGCTAGGCGCGGGCAGGTTGTCTTTGAATAAGTTGACATTGTCCTAACGATCGGAGCGTCTTTACTAAAAAGAGTGATACAGGCGAGGAAATTCTTGCCTGTATCACTCCTATTACACAAAAACTTTAAAACAGCTCTTTATTTTGCTTTTTCGCCCTTGATCAATCGCTGCTCAGTGCGGGTTACGCGTACGACGATAGGACGATTATCGCGCATAGCCTTCACTTTGTAAGCAATCGGCGTGCAATAGTCCAAGAATTCAGTTGCCGAAGGAATTCGTAAGAAGTTCAAAAGCGCTGTGTAGTTTGGAATATTACTAAAAGGATTTTTCTCGCCTTGATTGATGACGACAGAGATCTTTTTCTCTGTCAACATCTTGTCGAGCTTCTTTTTTTCTTGATCGTATTTGCGGCCCGATTTAGAATCCATACTCGCCTGCAAAGCCTTTTGGAACAAGTCTTTGAATTGTTCGGCGCTCATATCCGTACGAGCAACGAGGTTCAGTTCACGTCCGTAGTCTACGTCGCTCACGTAAAGGGGCTCGTAAGCGCCGAGATCCTTCAACGTGCCCCAATCAGCAGGACGCACAGGCTGGAGCGAAACGCTAAAGAATTTCTGACGTACTTTGAGCGCCACATAATGTGGTCCTTCGGCATTGTATTCACTTTCGTGAAGATTGAAAGCACTCGTTAACCAGTTGTCTAAGACTGTTTTAGAACAGAATTTGTTGAAGACCTTATTGCAACTCTCGGCCGTGGTCACATCTGTCGCGAAGAGATCGATATAGTTCATGGCCTCATTTTCTTTATATATGTCTTCGGCTTTCGCTTGCAGTATCACGCGCAAACTATCATCCAGACCCTTCTTATCCGGGGTAGGCAGCTGTATTTTATCATACCTATTGGCAGGAAGCTGTAAGGTGAACGTAAATAATGAAGAAGGCATATCATTGTAAACTCGCTCCAGCTTCGCTTTCATAAAGTCGTCTCCGTTCAGCGGTAATCCGGGATGGAAACCAAAGGCTATCCCTCTATTCACCGACAGCCCATCTATGGTAGAAATGGGGTCAAGCGTTTCCTGCACAGTATAGACTTCAAGCAACTGATTGTAGCCATCAACAATGTGACCTGTAGGCTTCGTTAACAATACCGTACTCTTCTCTTGCGGGAAATTTACCTGTTTGAGATCCTTATACGGTTCGGAAGGAGAATCGCTGCTACAAGCCGCTAAAAGCGGAAAGAGCAGGGCGAGGCTGCAATAGCCTGCCACTTTGTTTATTAACTTTTTCATCATTTAAAAATTTTATTGGATTCAGTGTAGATGCCCACAAACAGAGCGCAGGCTGCATTACCAAATAATTTCATACTTTTCATTGTTTCTTTTTGGGTGCATCCGGTCTCCGATTTCCCAACTTCAAATTATTATATTGAAATGAAGTAGACATAGAATTATTTGTCACTTTATCTGTCGTTTTAATGTTAATCACAAGACTAGACACGACTAAGTTCTCCACCTTAGGTGCCTTTATCTTTTCTTGCGGGCCTTCAAAGAAGCAGCACGGTTCTCCACCTTGGAATGTTCCCTTGTAATAATTGTTATTATAGTATATCTCAAAAGAGTAAGTTCGATCGTTAGATGAATCGGGGCTGTTAGGCTTCTCAAACAACCTATCTGTAGGGAAATCACCGCATTTTATTCTGAAATAGAAATCATTTCGATGGACCGAATGGTGGCCTCCACCCGACTTCCGAACCGTACAATCCTCATACCACATTTCTATAAACAAAACATTAAACCCTAAGAATTTGTGTGTAATCTTACTATTCGGTTTTTTATTTACTCGGCGTTGAAAATTGTAGTCATGAATAAATGTCCCGTGCGTTTTTGTTACATACTTCAGCAGATATTTTCCCCGGGTGGGTATCGTATAAGGGAATTCATTGATTTGCTGCCAATCCTTGACAGTATCACCTTCCTCTACCTTACCTATCAAGAGCTTAAAATCTTGATTAAGTCTCCTATGATGGCTTGAGCTTCCCACCCCACTGAGGTCAATCGTATAATCAGCCTCGGCAGGAGCTTTGGGATCATCTATTACAAGATTATAAAAGATGGTATCACCCACCAACAGACCATTCAGGTCCTGCCCCACTTTTGCTCGAGATGCCTGCGTCAAACTCACCAAGATTGAATCACCTTTCAACTGAGGGTCATCAGGATCGTCGCCCCCGTCATTGCTACAAGCAATAAAGCTTACCATCAATCCACACAAGAGTAATAGGGTTGAAAACGTTGAATTGTAAAACTTCTTCATTATGCTATATAAAACACTTCAATAATCTTTTATCGCTACAAGCTATGAGATAATACAATGTTCGGGCGCGAAAATACAAGAAAGTCTTTGTGCCGCCAAAAACATTTTTACAGAGATAGACAATTGGGAAAGACATATCATAAACACAAACGCTTCTAAACACACAAAGAATTATAAATATAATTGCCGTGTTTTAATGCAATTTCTCTATATAAATGTATTTGTATAAAATCTGGCAGGAGATAAACACCACATCACAACTGATATTTTCTCTATCCAACAAGCAATATACTTAAGTTTCTTTAGGCGTATTTAATCTTTCAGGCAATCATCTTATAAGCCGTTTAGAAAAAGTGCTAACTTTCCGAAGAGCTACAAAGACCACAGAATATTCAGTGTCCAAAGCGATCAATTATCGCAAAGATGTAATGACATTTTTAGATAGAGAAGAAAAGCATTGGTTTATTACAAACTCCTTCTTGTCAACTTTCCGATAAATAAGTCATCAGCATCAAGTAGTTAAAGTACTTGCACGCAAACAATTCCAAACGATATGTGTGAAAAGGAAGCACCTCTATATAGGCTTAATAACTTCACTGCACCACAACAAGCCCTTAGCTTGGACCGCGAACGCTTTCCGTCGGCGGACATTAACTTGTTTATAAAGACCAACCCTAGGGGGTTGTCAATTAACCTATACCTCGAGACAGCGTTGACGCCGTGCGTCAACACCTGCCCTACCAAAAGACTAACCCCGATGGGGTTATAGGCGGACGGAAGTGAGCGATAGTTGACGATTTTAGGCGTGCAAATGTTAGCCGCATATTTATATTATATCAAAGGTAATACCAAACAAAACCGCCAATGCCCACGCCCGCAACACAACCCCCTAGGGTTGGTCCTTTGGCAGGGCAGGGTTAAGGTGCGAAGCGG